>Ga0209572_1000270_pt1 | contig 98422 bp, 93 predicted proteins | sample EBPBio232012_DNA_FD_185867 | JGI IMG/M metagenome (GOLD analysis project Ga0209572, IMG submission 185867) | Wastewater treatment Type I Accumulibacter community from EBPR Bioreactor in Madison, WI, USA - Reactor 1_1/23/2012_ DNA (SPAdes)... | ecosystem: Engineered > Bioreactor > EBPR >...
TTATTTCTATACAATTTGGGTGATTATATGGTCGATATAGGGGGAGATAATGGTTGTGTGTCAAGGCATAGCTTTCGAGTCAATGGTGACCTTACTAAGCCGGATTTGACGGCAATAGGAGGGGAGTTGAATTGTGATTATACCAAAATCGTTTTGCAATCTTCTTCCCAAACCGATGCTGTATCGCTCTCTTGGATAATCGATACATTAACGATCGTAAATAGTTCTGTGACAGTGGACAAAGCCGGACTTTATAAAGCGATAGCGCGCGGCTTAAATGGGTGCGTGTCGGATACCATTGTAAGAATAGATTCTAATTATAAGAAGCCGGAATTGGTCGTTTCAGATGGTTCTTTGTCTTGTGATTCCAGTAATTATTTGTTGCATGTCATTACAACCAGTAATATTGGTTCTTATGGATGGTTCGGGTCGAATGGTTTTTTCTCTGACCAGCCCAACGTATATGTCGTTGATACGGGATATTATTTTATATTCTTAAAAGGAGCTAATGGGTGTCTTTCTATCGATACCGTATATGTCGATGACAATCCACCTGAACCCAATATTAGTTTGAAGGCAGATATAATTACCTGTTATTCTACTCAAGTCCCATTGTTGCTGAGTTCTGATGGTATTGTGGAAAGTCAGCTGTGGACGGGTCCTGATGGGTTTGTTTCAGATGAATTAAAGCCTTTGGTGTCAGTTTCAGGAACATATATGGTAAATATGACGAATGACTATGGCTGCTTTGCAATTGATTCAATATTTGTTCCAATTGATACGGTGAAGCCAATAGTGTTAATTGAGTCGGGTGATTCAATATTCTGTAATCATCGGGAAATTATCTTGACCGGCAAAACCGGAAATAATTTGACAGCAGCCTACGAGTGGTCAACAATAGATGGACATTTGATTGGACAAATTGATGACAAAAGCGTACAGATTCGAGATACCGGAACATACACACTTCTTATCCAGGATTTGAATAATGGCTGTATTCAAACAAAAGATACAGTTATACAAGAAGTACAGAACCCTATTGATAGTTTAATAGTTACCGTAATGCCTGTGTCATGTGAAGGCATCAATGATGGCGAGATTGTGATACACGGTGCGGAAGGAGCAAAAGGTGCGCTTCAGTACAGTATTTTGCAAGATCACTTTGGACCATATAATTATTACAATAGATTGTCTCCGGGAGATTATTTTGTCCAGGTGAAGGATACATTTGGATGTGTATTTGGAGATTCGATTAATCTTGGTTTGGCTGAACCAATAGGGTTGAATTTGGGGAATGATACGACTATTAGCCTTGGACAGCCTATATTTATTGACACACAGCTAAATATTGATTCTGCTCAGATTGACCATATCTTATGGGATAGTGCACCTGTGAGTTGTAATGGTTGTATAGCTTTTACGGACAGGCCAAAGTATTCAATTATTTATTCGATTAAGGTAAAGGCTAAGAATGGGTGTGAAGCCAACGATTCTAAGTTGGTCGTGGTAGAGAGTAATGATTTAGTATTTGTTCCCAATATATTTAGTCCCAATGGTGATGGTAGAAATGATATCTTAGAAATAAGTGTTTCACCTGCTGTTGATGAAATCGAACAATTGGTAATAGCTGACAGATGGGGAAATATTGTATATAGTAGGGAGAAGTATAAGCCTGAAGAAAATGCAGGTGGTTGGGATGGGAAGATGAATGGAGCGTCGGTCGGTCCGGGCGTTTTTGTCTATTTGGTAAGGTATCGATTAATTACAGGTGAGCAGTTGAAATCCAAGGGAGATATTACGCTTATCAGGTAGTCAGTTTGGTTGGACTTGGTTGAAATAAAAAAGCCCCATCGGAAGGATGAGGCTTAGATATATTTTAAGAAAAATTATCTTACACTATTAACGATTGCTTTAAAAGCATCAGCATGATTCATTGCCATATCTGCAAGGACTTTTCTGTTGAGATCAACATTTTTCTCTTTAAGCATGTGCATTAATCTTGAGTAAGAAACGCCTTCCATTCTGGAAGCGGCATTGATTCTAGCTATCCATAATCTTCTGAATGCTCTTTTCTTGTTTCTACGGTCTCTAAATGCGTAACCGTTCGCTTTATCGACGGCATTTTTTGCTACCGTATAGACTTTGGATCTTCCGCCAAAATAACCTTTGGCTGCTTTTAGGATTTTTTTCCTTCTTTTTCTTGACGCAACAGCGTTGACTGAACGTGGCATAATAAATTGGTTTTAGTTCGACGCAGGGTTAATTATATTAAGCTTTGACCTGCATCCTCGTTAAAAAATAATGTTACAACGTAATCTTCCATTGAAATTACTGAACAAGCAATGCTTTTACTCTCTTTTCATCCGCCTTGCTTACCAAGGTAGAATCACGGAGTGCTAACTTCGCTTTTTTTGACTTATTTCTCATCATGTGAGATGTGAAAGCCTGAAATCTCTTTATTTTTCCTGAACCGGTTAGCTTGAAACGCTTCTTGGCACTGGAATGTGTCTTCATTTTAGGCATAATATCTATGCTTTTTATTTAAGTTAAACAAATTAGGGTGCAAAGGTAATTAATTTATGGATAATTTATACTCTAAATAAAAAAATATCTTTCCTTTTTATTCTGTTAACCTGAAAAACTGAATTTCACTTGTTTTTTGAGACAAAACTACCATGGATATTCATCCTTAGGGTGTCGCCATTCCACATTTGCTGGGACGAGATAAGATCGTAACCGGTAGAAGCAGTATAGGTCAAATGTTGTTGATGCTTATTTATAAGGCTATTGCGTCGGCTATCGATTTTGATAACTCTTACTCTACCTTGGTTTACAAAGACTTCCATATTGCGAATTGCTAATTTGTCATTGAGGGCTTTATATGTGTAGCGATCCGGTTCGCCATATACGCCAAAAGCAGTGTCTGCTTTGTATTGTTGTATCCAATCGGGATTATTAAGATTGAATTTGCTTAATAATATGAGTTCGTCCTCTTTTAGGGAATCTCTATAATAGAGTGTATCGAGATGCTGGTTGATGGTGACGATCTTCATGAGTTGTTTGGAAGAGCGTTGGGCTTTATAGTCATTGATCATAAAATCCGATGCCTGGAAAAAGTGTTTTGATGCCAAAGGTTGATTAATTTCGTTGTGTGTGCATGAATGAAATAAAAGTGGAATGATTGCCACTAATGTTATAAATCGTAAGTGTTTGAGGTATTTTTCGTTTTTCATTGTATCAGGTTTTTGCCGGTCATAATTTCAGGTTGCTGAATTCCCATCGATGCTAAGATAGTCGGTGCGACATCAGCAAGGCGACCGGGTTGTAAATTCAAATCAGCCGTATCAGTACCTACAAAGATGCATGGGACGGGGTTCATGGTGTGCGCAGTATTGGGGCTGCCGTCGGCATTGATCATATAGTCACTGTTGCCATGGTCAGCAATGACGATCAATCGATAATCCATTTCCATTGCTTTCATAAATATATCACCGAGACATGAATCGACCACTTCGGCGGCTTTCTTAGCGGCGTCGAATACACCGGTATGTCCAACCATATCGGTATTGGCGAAGTTAACACAAATAAAATCAGGCTGTATGTCGTCCATCGAATTTAAAACAGCCTCGCATACACCAAGAGCACTCATTTCCGGCATCAAGTCATAAGTGGCAACCTTTGGTGAGGCTACCATGGAACGACTCTCCCCTTCAAAGGGCTCTTCCCTGCCGCCGGAAAAGAAGAAGGTTACGTGTGGATATTTCTCTGTCTCTGCGACTCTTAGTTGAATCAGGCCTTGATTGGAGATTACTTCGCCTAAGGTTTGGTTTAGATTGTCTTTTTCGTAGATTACATGAATGTTGTGGAAAGATTCATCATACTTGGTCATGGTGGTAAAATGTAGCGGAATTACATGCATATTGAAATCAAGGTGATCATGTTGTGTCAATACCTCTGTCAGTTGGCGGGGACGGTCAGTTCTAAAGTTCAGGAACAAGACGGCATCTCCTTTTTGTATTGTGGGAAGGTTTCCATCACGGATATGGGGTGACATCCACGGCTCAAGAAACTCATCGGTAATGCCTTGATGATAACTGTTTGCAATGAAAGTAATAGCATCTTCTTTTGTATTGCCGACTCCATTGACCAATAGGTCATAAGCCTTGAATACCCTTTCCCAGCGCTTGTCTCGATCCATAGCATAATATCTTCCTATCATACTCGCAAGCTTGAAATGTGTATCAGCGGTAAATTGTATGATATCCTCTATAAACCCTTTTCCTGTATTTGGTCCTGTATCTCTACCATCCGTAAATGCATGGATGTATCCTTCTTTAATCCCCATTTCACTCAATACGTGGGTTGCAGCCTCCAGATGGTCGATGTGGGAATGTACGCCACCATTGGATGCTAAAACAAGGATGTGCAAGGGTTTAGTGTTCTGGAGGCAATAGTCCACCATCGCCTTTACTTCAGGTTGTGAGGCAAATAAACCCTCTCTTAATTCCTTATTAATTCTTGCTAATTCTTGATATACTACTCTCCCCGCACCAATATTCATGTGGCCAACTTCGGAATTACCCATCTGACCTTCCGGCAGACCGACATCCTCGCCATACGTAATTAATGTTGTATGTGGAAAGTCAGCCCAAAGTTTGTCAAATATCGGAGTGTCAGCATTGTATATAGCATCGCTGGATTTAACTTTGCCCAGACCCCAACCATCTAATATGGTTAATATCGTTTTTTTAGCATTCATAAAACAAAAGTAATCAATTCTACTTTGTATTATATGTGTATCCTTTTCTAATCGAAAAAAGCATTAGACCCATATCCCATAATAGGCAAAAGCAGAATATGGTTTAAGCCCGAGAATGTTCTGATGTAATGGAGAATGGAGAATGGAGAATGGAGAATTGAGAATTGAGAATTGAGAATGGAGAATTGAGAATTGAGAATGAAAAAAATTTTCAATTTTCAATTCTCCCTTCTCAATTCTCAAGTAATTCTCAATTTTCAATTCTCAATTTTCAATTCTCAATTAACTCAACCCTCCCTGTTCGAATAATTCCCACTGGCGTAAGTACGCAACTTGCACCAGCGTGGGAATGTCCTGTCACCCATATTACCACCTATATATATCATAACTCAAAGTGAACTTCATCTTAAAAGGATTGTATTTATCGGGATTTAATCCATTATTGGCGATGGCATCGTCGCGGTATTTCCAGTGAAGGGCTCTATACCCAATATTTGCATGAAGCCGCCAATATCCAAAGGTTATACCCGGGTAAACCTCTGTGGAGAAATATTCAGTTTTGTTTCGTATAAGATTAAAAGCTTTTATGTGTTTTCTAAATGATACGTTTCCGATGGCTTGTAGATTAACTCCGAAATTAAACTTACCTGTCGTGAATAAATACTGAACTTGTGGACTGACCTGTATAATATGATACCATGACTTATCTCGCCAGAAGAAAGGATCAATGTGAGCTAAAAAATAACTATTACCATTTGCCGGAAGTAAAAAATCCTGTACTAATTGAGCATAGCCTATATCCATGCCTCCAGAAAGTCTTTTATTAATTTTTCTGGTGTACCCCACTCCTATTGCATACTCATCATCAGGTGTATTATCATTTATTTTATACTTTACAGTTGTTGCTATTCCAACAGGTAACTGACCATAAAGAAAATCATATCTTTTATCCACTTTCCCAATTGAATAGGATGTATAAATATTCAGAATATTGTTTTGACCAAATAGATTGTTATCACTAAGCAATACAACCATTATTATTAAAAAAATAATCGACCTTTTCATAATTTTATTATTTTAGAGATAATCGTTTGTGTTGCACTACTATATTGAATAAAATAAATACCCGGATAATGTCCTGACATATTGATATCCACTTTATTATCTGTTAGTATCGAAGAAAAGATAGTTTGACCATTCACATCAGTAATTGTGAATATTGAACCGGGGATAAGCCTGCTTAATCTGACTGTCAATTTATCTTGTACCGGATTGGGAGAGTGTAGCATTGTAATAGGTAGTTCGTATTGTTCTGATTTGGTTTCTATGTCTGAAATGCCTTTTTGATAATTCTTGCATTCATTCACATATACCCAAAAACATTTGGTAGTCGTGCCACATCCATTGGTTGCCGTCAGACAGATATTGCCCCAGCCCGTACTTACTCCTTGATATCTTGCTATAGCAGTAGACCCCACACCTGTGATTGCCCCACTGAATGACCATGATATTGTGCCCAAACTCATTCCATAGGCACCATAAAGATCAATGGATGCTACTTCTCTGTCTCCGAGACAAATATTATCCAAATAATCCAGCCCAAAATCCGGTGAACCCACCCATAATTCACGTGTAATTGCAACATCCGGACAACCGGATTGAGTCAAAATGAAAGTAAGGATAGCACTGCCTGATGTAGCACTGTTTATCGCTCTTAGAATTGCTGTAGTGCCAGTTCCGGAGGTCATTGCGCCTCCGGTGGTTGCAAATAATCCCGGATTACTTACACTCCATGTGACACTGCTGCCGGGTATAGGATTAGATAAATCAAATTGCTTATTGGTAGTGCATATCAAAAATTCATTATTGGGTGATACTACTCCTCCGGCGGCATTGATGGACGAAGATCTGATCGTATTGGTGGTATTTGGTGGATTTGAACCACCAAGCCAATTACTTAGTCGAGTATCATCTGAACCTCCTCCTATCCAAGAAAGGTCAATGCGACCTCCGTATTGATCTGCATTTTCACACCTATTATCAGAGCTTCTAGTATAATGCTGACCAATTATCTTTCCATTTTGATTAAAATAGGGAGCACCTGATGATCCTTTTTGTAAACCTCCAACATCAGAACTGATATTCCAACATTGCTTTCCATATATTGTAGCTTGTTGAGCCGGATTATAATCAAATGTAATTTTTTTTGCATCACCGGCTGGATGGTGAATTATTGTTGTGGTCTGAGGGGTTATATTTCTTCTATCCCACCCTGTCAATGCAATTCTGGGTTGATTTTTTATGCTTCCATATAATTCTGCCAATGCGAAATCGGTAGCATTATTGGCAGCGCGAAATGCTGCTCCGGAGTAAATTATCCATGTTCCTTGTGTGCCTGTGCTATTTCCAGGGCAAGTCGGTGTTCCGGCTTCGTACTTAAATCTAAATGCATATATACTTAAATCTTTCTCTGAATTGCTAAGCGATCCATTATGATCAGAATCAAGACAGTGAAATGCAGTTAGAAAGAAAGATCTCAGATCCTGACATTCATCATTCACTAGTGAACCAGAGCAATGTTCTGTTCCATTCTTTAAAACCAATGCCACTGCATCTCTTTCATTTTCCCAACCGGCGCCTACCGAGCAATTGACATCGTAGTTGCAAGAATCCGCATCCCCAAAATCACGAGTCTCAATCGGCTTTGGAATGCCCTGACATACTCCATTGACAGTGATCGAAAATTGATTGTAATTATCTTTGTTGCATTTTACTACTATTATTGCATCATTAGATTCAATAATATCGGATGCATATACTTGATCAAATATAACATCTGGAGTGATCGGTCCATGTATTATCCTTCCATTTTTGGAAAGGATAAACATTTCTGATTTTATCGGTAGATTGAGGTCGGATATCAAGAAATTCAACGAACTTGCATCAGATGCAGAAAACCCTATTTGCCAAATCCTCATTCCACCCAGTTGACTCCATAATCCGTCTTTTACGGTGTAATTTTGTTCAACTTTTACTGCAAATCGTGGAATGGTGATGCCGTTTGCCATATCTTGTTCTAAAACCTTGTCAAAATCCACTTCGGGTTGCATATAATATGGAATATTTTCATCAAGCGGGAATGGAATAATCTCTTCTGTGTTTTGATCCGGTGCAAGATGTCTGGTAAGTACTTGGGAATGGATGGGCGAGAATCCCATTATCATTAAAATGAAAATTAGAATTGGGAATTGGGAATTGGGAATTGGGAATTGGGAATTGGGAATTGGGAATTGGGAATTGGGAATTGTCGTGGCATGATAGTTGATTTAAAAGATTAATAAAGACCAAAGTTAATTATAAAAAATCAAATTTCCAAAGATAAAGTGTTAAAGTTTATGGGTGAGTGAGTGATCTGGCGAAGGTGTGAGAATGGAGAATTGAGAATGGAAAATGGAGAATTTTCAATTTTCAATTTTCAATTAAAAAGTAATTATCAACGTTTTTCAAATTTATACCTTTCCAATAAAATTTTCGTTTATTGAGTATATGTTTGTATTTTAGTATAATTAAAAGCGATTCCAAACGGAAAAAAACATAAGTAAATGACGATGAATTGCACTATTACACGCTGTATCCCAATGAAAAAGGATAAGTGAAATAGTAAAAATTAGTATTAAATAGGATTTAAATAAATTATGCTACAACGATTGTTACTTCTTTTTTTTGTTGGACTGAATATCCAAGTCTATAGTCAGCCCCAGACAATAGCGGCTTTTAAAAAGGGCGATGTGTCTTTGTTGTCTAATGTCCTGGCAGACAAAGTAAATTTAACTTTTGATGATCAAAGTGAAATCTTGAATAAAACACAGGCTCTTGTGAAGTTGGAAGGTTTTTTTAAGGAACATAGAATCACCTCATTTAAAAGTTCACATACGGGTCAATCTCCCGATAATAACAGCTTTTACACTATAGGCTACCTTAAAACCAGCACCGGAACATTTAGGTTGTTTATCAAGTATTCCAAAGTGGATGGCATTGAAAGAATAAAGGAAATGCTATTTAATTCCAATGATTGAATACGTTGTTCATAAAACAAAGCAATTGGCTCGTAAAAGCAGATATACAGATAGATACATATAGTTATATATCATATATATTTAACCCAAATTCCGCATTAGACAAATTCGGAATCGATTTACGACTCGTAATCAATGGTTTACAGAAACCATTGAAACGATTCGTACAGCGGGATTAACCCTCATAATCAGCACTATACGGTTTTTCAAAACCTATACTGCTGAAATCGGGGTTAAAATACATTTGTCTATTTGACTAATTGTGAAATGTACCTCTATTGTCAATAATTAAAACAGACCGGTAATATTTCCTTCTTCGTCGATATCGATATGTTCAGCACTTGGAATTTCAGGTAAGCCGGGCATTCGCATAATTTCACCGGTTACAGGGACAACGAAGCCGGCACCTGCAGCGATTTCTATTTCTCGGACATTAAGCACAAAGCCTTCCGGTGCGCCTTTTTTGTCTTGGTCATCAGAAAATGATTTTTGAGTTTTAGCGATGCAGACACAAAGATGAGCGAGCTTGAGTTTTTTAATGACTCTAAGGTCTGCCTTTGCTTTAGCGCCATATTCGACGGACTTAGCGCCATAAACATTGGTTGCTATGGTATTAATTTTATTTTCGATACTTGCTTCTGTTGAATACAATGGTTGATAAGTCTGATGTTGATTGTTATCGACGATATGTGCGATTTCTTTGGCGAGATTTACTGCGCCATCGCCTCCTTTTGCCCAAATTTCGATGGAATCAGCGTGGAATCCTATTGCTTTGCATTGTTCAATAACGGCTTGAATTTCCGCATCTGTATCTGTGACAAACCGATTGATAGCAACTACTGCCGGGATTCCAAATAGGCGTGCATTTTCTAAGTGTTTTTTCAAGTTGACAAATCCATCTTTGACAGCTTGGACATTTTCGGTCTTAAGGTCTGCCAGATCCACGCCGCCATGGTATTTTAAAGCTCTGATGGTTGCAACGATTACCACACAACGAGGGACAAATCCAGCCATCCTGCACTTGATATCTAAGAATTTTTCACCACCTAAATCGAAGCCAAAGCCTGCCTCTGTCACGACGTAATCAGAGAGAGAAAGCCCCATTTTAGTAGCGATAATGGTGTTTGTGCCTTGAGCTATATTGGCAAATGGTCCACCGTGGATTATGGCAGGAGTTTTTTCGATAGTCTGCACCAGATTAGGCAATATGGCATCCTTTAAAAGGGCTGCCATTGCTCCGTGAGCTTTCAAGTCTCGTGCAAATACAGGCTTTCCTTCATACGTATTGCCGATGTATATATTGCCAAGTTTTTCTTTTAATTCGCTTCGATTGTTGACTAAGCAAAGGATTGCCATGATTTCGGATGCAGCGGTGATATTAAATCCGGCTTCGCGTGGCACGCCATTACCTTTGCCGCCAAGACCGGACACTATATTACGCAAGGAGCGGTCATTCATATCCATCACACGCTTCCATATTACAGTACGAGGGTCTATATTGAGCGTATTCTTTTTATTTTGAATATTGTTGTCAATCACGGTTGCCAATAGGTTGTTGGCTTTTTCAATAGCAGCGAAGTCTCCTGTAAAGTGCATGTTGATATCTTCCATAGGCAGCACCTGTGAATAACCGCCGCCTGCAGCGCCGCCTTTCATGCCGAAGACGGGGCCTAAAGATGGTTCGCGCAATACAACGGTAGTCTTTTTGCCTATTTTATTCATGGCTTGAGCAATACCAATGCTGCAAGTCGTCTTTCCTTCACCGGCAGGGGTTGGAGACATGGCGGAGACGAGTATCAGGTTACTTTTTTGAACCTTTTCTTCATTAATATAATGTAAAGGTATCTTTGCCTTGTACTTTCCGAAATACATCAGGTCGTCTTCTGCTATCTCTAATTGGTCAGCTATATTTTTTATATGGGTTAACTGTATTTTCTGCGCTATTGAAAGATCATTTTCCATAGAAATCTTGAATTTTGCTATAAAAATAGAATAAATTACCTAACAGCCAAAAAATAGATTCTACATTTTTCCGGGAAGTCTTCTTAGGCTAATAAAAAAAGAATGAAAGTCGCTGTATGTGGGATTTTAGCGAGACGAATCAAGTCTGAATTAGATGCACCTTTTTCTGGCAATACCGAAGCAGAGGAAGGTGTCTAAGATGGCGATTGTGTTATACCAAATTGAATTATAAATTAATCCAACATATTTTGGTATTCCCGAAAAACGGGATTTCATAAAATCAAAATGCTCCCGAAACTATCCGGATGATAGTCGTTTAGGCCAATGCAATTGGACTATTACGAATATACAATCGGTATTATTTTCTCTTTAACTTTCCGCCAATGGAATCCCGCAATGATTGCCAATGAAATATAGAAGAAGGATCCTGCTTTATCTGATTCTATCATGTCATTCATCGTCAGAATTACAAGAATTGCAAAAAGTATCATCAAGGCTGCCATGATGACATATTGCTTGTTTTTGTCTTTTTCTTCATGATATAGTCGTTGGCCGGTAATAAGCGCCCATGATACCATCCATATAAATAATATTGGCGCCAGAATACCTTGTTCTATAGCTAACAACATAAAATAGGAATGCACCGTACTTCTTTCGGGATTATCGCTGACATAGGTTCTAAAAGAATTCATGGTGAAGGATTTGTAAGTGTCGTAAAAATTGTTGGGACCCACGCCCAGCAAGGGTTTGTCAGCTATCATATACCTGGCGGCAACCCATCGATATACTCGTTCCATTGTGGAAATATCTTCAAAATTGTAGGTGGCCGTCAGCAGGTTGTTGAAATCTGTATGACTGATTGTTTTGTTGTAATTTGGGGCATAATCGAAAAATTTATTGTCTTTAATCAAATATACTGAATAACAGCTAATGCCGATGATAGAGGCTATGATAGCCGGTTTGATTAGTTTCCATTTGATGATGAAATAAAAGGGAACTAAGAGGACTACCGCTCCAATGGCGGCTCTGGTATAGCTAAAGTATATTGCTATGATAAACAATAAAATTAACCCGGTATAAAGAAAGCTTTGTTTCCATTTGTGATGGTGTATTCGTCCTAACATCCATATTAATGGAAATACGACTAACAATTGTACGGCGTAATTGACGTGGTTGGAATAAAAGGGTCCGACACAAGAGTTGATGGTTGCGAATGAAAAACCGGAACCGGCATGCCTTGCCATCACATACAGTACCGTCAATGTCGCCGTAAAGACAACTGCTAATGCCATTTTTTTGGCATCTTGCCAGGATCTAATAAAATAGGCCGACATGCCGAAGTAAGCCACAATATACCAAGCTTTTGCCAATAAGTATTTGATGGATAAGGTTATATTGACGGAGAAAATTGTGGTCAATATCGACAAAATAAACATTGCCGTCAAGAATATAACAATCGGATGTCTGACAAAGCTAAAATCTATTCGGTTATGATTAAATATCAAAAGCCCCGGTAATAGAGCAATAAAAAACAAATTGAATAGTTCGTCAGGTGCATCCAAGCTCAAAGACCCAAAGTTGAATTCTGTCGAAATAGGTATGGTCATTATCATGGCGAAAAACACCAACTTGAGGTCTTTTAAAAAATAAAACATTCCTATAAAGACCACCGGCAACGCCATGAGCCAGTAAGCATCTAGATATAATGCGCTCAGGATACATAATGCACATAATACATTCAGCCACGTAAGTGGGTCACGTATTAGAGACGGATTCAATGAGATAGATTTATTCATCCCATAATTTTTTCCAATCCGGACTTTTTAATGTGTTGAGAACAATGATGCCTAAAATATTAGAAAATAAGGCAATGAATGCCACCGATAATACAATTAGTGATCGTTTGGGTCTTGATTTGACCATTGGAACTTCGGCTTTTTCGACTAAGTGGAGCGCATTGTTTTTGCCTTTTAGGACACCCATTATTTGACCGTACCGTACATTATATACGGTTAAGTAGTCCTTAGCGGCGCGCAATTGTGTACCCATTATTTCGATGATATTACGACCTTCGTTAAAGTTGTTGAAGTTGATAGAGCTTGTGGTATTGGAGTCTGTGATGGATTTGTATTCTTCTTTGAGCCCGGCTACCATTGCTTTGAGGAGGTTGATGGTGTCACGAGGTATATGAGGTAAGGATTCCAGGACTTTAAGACGTTCCTGTTCTCGCTTGTATTTGGTTTCCACGGTGACCATCTTTTGCATAATCTCGGTGCCTTGAGATTCAGGGTCGATGATTTTAAATTTATTACGAAGCAACTGAACTGAGTCTGCCAATTTATTGACTTCAATTTGTTTTTGAACGATATTATCTTTAATAGTAGTAGCTAAGTCGTTGAGATTCGATTTTAACAAGTTAGATACTAATAAATTGATAAAATATCTGGTTGCATTGGCCATGGCGGCGGCTTGTTTTGGATCTTTGTCTTCGATAGTAAGTTCTAAGGCATCCAATTTAGTTTTTTCTATTTTATAATGATCTCTGAATGTATTATATGCTTTGTAACGAGCTTTACTTCCTTTCGGATCGATGTTATATTTTTTATATAAGTCAAAAGAATCAATCATTAAATCGAGCAATTCACCGGATTGTGCGACCGTAATCATCCTATCGAGGTCAACTCCGGTTCCATAATATTCCATTTCTTTGGTGGAATTACCAAAAATGTGTTCTGGCTTCATGACATCCGGGCTTGCCGGATAGAATACGGTTGTAGAGGAGTAGTAATTGGGTAAGAGTAGGACGCCGATAATTGCAAGAATAGTCAAAATCCCCACATTACGTAGGATGACTTTACGCTGTTGTAACACCAACTTTACTATATCAACCAATGATTCTTTTACTTGCATTATATTGAATTTCAAAGGTGCAAAAGTACTATTTTTATCCGGAATCCTTACTTTTTAGGAAAAATCAGTTTGTGAAGTATTGTCTATCATACGCTTAATTCAGAATTGATTTTTTTGCTACCTTAGTTGTAATATTGCGCATGTCAAAATGGAATAGTTATATAACGGGATTTCAGCATTATTTGAAATTAGAGAAAGGGTCGTCAAAGCATACGATAGCCGCTTATATAGCCGATGTCAATAAGTTGGCCTGGTATTGTGAAGCTCAAAATGCAAAATCGATATCACCAGTGGAAGTAAGCTCAGCCGATATCTTGGCTTTTGTAGTAGAGCTTAATAAGATGGGTATCGGAGAGCGAAGTCAAGCACGCATTCTGAGCTCTTTTCGCGCATTTTATAAGTATCTTCTTGTGGAAGATTTGATAGATTCTGATCCGATGGAGCTGATACAAGGGCCTCAGTTGCCGGCGACCTATCCCGAGGTACTGTCTATAAGTGAATTGGAGGCTTTTTTTAGTGCTATTGATTTAAGTGAAGAAAATGGACATAGGAATAGAGCTATTTTTGAAACCATGTATGCTTGTGGATTGCGAGTCAGTGAGGTTATACATCTTAGACTAGCCGGTTATTTTCCGGATATCGGCTTTATTCGTGTAATAGGCAAGAATGACAAAGAGCGGATAGTTCCTATTGGTACCGTCGCCATTAAGCAAATTAATTATTATCTGGAAGGCGATCGCAGGCATGTTGTGCCCAAGGCCGGATATGACAACCATGTTTTTTTAAATAGGAGAGGAGCTGCATTGACAAGAAATATGATATTCCTTTTAACTAAGAAATATGCCGAATTGGCTGGCATTACAAAGAATATAAGTCCTCACACTTTTAGACATTCTTTTGCTACACACTTAGTGGAGGGAGGCGCTGATCTAAAGGCTGTTCAAGATATGTTGGGACACGAAAGTATTACTACCACAGAGATATATACCCACATAGACGTCAATTACCTCAAAGAAACGGTAAATCAATTCCATCCTTTATTTTCTAAAAAGGAATAATTGGAAATTCGATACTTTGATTATGTACGTTAAGCCTATAAGTAGAATATAAGTAAAAAAATATATTGTATTTTGTAACAGGAGTTTTTATCCCATTTCACTGATGACTTCAGTGACTTCCGGTACCATCCTTTTGAGCATAGCCTCTATTCCTGCCTTAAGTGTTATGGTAGAGGAAGGGCAGCCACTGCATGATCCTTGGAGAATTACGGTTACGACACCTTTGTCAAATGAATGGAATTCGATATTTCCGCCGTCATTCGCTACGGCTGGCTTTACGACAGTTTCGATTAATTCTTTGATTTTTTGGACAATGGCAACGTCGTCACCCGTGTATTCCCGGGCGTGTTTTTCAGCTTCAATGCGAGCCAATTCTTCTTTATAGCCATCATTGATGACGGGTAGCTCATCTACGATGTAATTTTTGATGTAGCCTTTAAGTTCGTGTGTGATATCTTTCCATGAATAGATGGGGTCTTTGGTGACAGATACAAAGTTATTGCAAATATACACACCACTAACGTAAGGAAAGCTAAAGATACCAATAGCCATTGGCGACCACTTCTCCGCTTCATCTCTGCTTCTAAAGTCTGCTGTGCCGCCGGGAAAGAGCATTTTGTTGACGACAAATTTAAGACTTTCTGGGTTAGGAGTCTCCTCGGTATAAATAAGGATAGGAGTTTTTACGACCTGATCTTGCATATTCTGATTTGTTTTGAAGGGTAAACAATCCCGATTAAAAAAGGTTGATATTATCCATATAATTCAATCATTATTTTTTCTTTCGGTATCATCATGGCGTTGAGGAGAATGTCTTCAGCTTCATCTACCATGGCTTGCCATCCACACAGCATAAAGAGTGCATCGGTATTTTCAGAATTATAGGTATTGAGATAAACGGAATGGACATACCCTTTGTGATAGTTTCCATCTTCGACTTCTCTGCTTAATGCAATATCTAATTTGAAATTAGGATAACGTTTGAATGACTCAAGTTCATCGAAATAGAGGATATCTTTTTTATAACGCGAACCAAAAATGAGGTGAAAATGAGTATTGTTATATTCACTTTTTCCAAGTACATGTTGAAGCATAGCGCGGAATGGAGCTAATCCTGTCCCGGTACAAATCATAACCACAGTAGAGGGAAGGCTTTTTGGAAGGCAAAACATGCCATCAGGTCCTTTAAATTTTAAAGTATCCCCGATTTGCACTGTTTCACATAAGTATGTTGAGCCCAGCCCACCTTCTAACTTACCCACGCACAATTCAATTTTTCCATCCGTGATAAAATTGGCTATGGAATAACTTTTCCAACGTTGTAGTCGTTTTTCGCCTATTGGAAGGTCAAAGGTTATGAACTGTCCGGGAATAGCGGTGATAGATGCTTCCATTTGGGGTTGGAGCCAAAAGTTTTTTACTCTTTCGTTTTCATTCGATATGTCGGTTATTGTTGCATCAATCCACTTAGCCATGACTACTTTTAAATTTTAAACCAGTAAATCTTTGATAGAATACAATTTTATGCCAAATTGTTCTTCGGTTTGTAGTTTAAATTTTTCGAATTTTTCTTTTCCAACAAAGAGAACAAAGTCTCCACCCCATGCTCCAAGGGACTTTACGGCACCATCAAAGGACTGGAATTGCCTTTTTTTAATGGGATCACAATCTAAGAGATATCCGATGGTTTCTTCGTGAATCTCTATTGCTTTGATAAGATGTTCGACCGATTTGGCGTCCAATATATGATATGTCAATCTATTGATAAGGTCTATCCGGGTTCTGAGGTCTATGTTTTTTGTTTTTTCTTCAAAATTTTTGATAGCATAAGAAGTGTTTGCTTTGTTGCCTAAGTAGGCCAATCCACCATGCTCACAAAGTATTTCGGGTCGATGTACTCTGGCAGCCATAAGCTGGTCACTTTTTTGGAAGATGATAGGCTGGTCACTCAAGGCACAAGCTATATCATATCCGGAGCCGCCAATTGTCTTTTGTTGCAACTCAAAGGGGTTGATTTGAAACCAAGATGCTATGTTGACTAAAAGGCTGGAGCTGCTTCCCATGCCCCATTGCATCAGCCATTCTATTGAAGTTTCTATTTGGAATGAAGCTGATTGGAGGATATTTCTACCTTTAAGGGAAATGGCAGCATGTAAGATTGAAGTGAGGTTGTATGCCACCTTTTCGTCACTTGCGTTAATAATATCAATTCCATTGGTTGTGTCAAACAAAGCGTCAAACCATGGTTTACCTTCCATGTCAAGGGCATTCCATATCAAGTTGCCTTCAGATCCTGGTAAGGAAGTCAATTCAAGATGGTGCTTACTGAGTGTTGGCCAGGCAAGACTTCTTGCGCCTTTGAGAGTGAGGTATTCACCGGTGATCATGAGCTTACCTCTTGCGCTGTACCGGATGGTTTTATTGTCTTGGTTCGGTTTGCTCATTTACCGCCTTTTATCCTTATGTCGTCAAGATGATTTCTTACGGCAGCGTATGAAATGGTTTGGTTTTCAAAATGTTGAGTAAGGATTTCTTCTTCTTCGGGTGTCACATTAAGTTGCCACAATATATTTTTAAAGTGCATCTTCATGTGACCTTTTTGAATACCGGTGGTTATCAAGGATCGTACTGCCGAGAAATTTTGTGCTAATCCGGTACAAGCCACTATTTGCATTAATTCAGAAGCACTAGGATTGCCTAATAGTTCCATTGAACAAGATGCCATTGGGTGTATTCCTGTCAATCCACCCACAGTGCCCAATGCTAAGGGAATGGTCATGCTGAATCGGAAGATGCCATCCTGTAAAGTGCAAGTGCTGAGGCTTTGGTATCGGCCGGAACGAGCGGCATACGTATGTCCACAAGCTTCTATTGCTCTAAAGTCATTGCCAGTAGCTAAGACCACAGCGTCAATACCATTGAAAATACCTTTGTTGTGGGTGGTCGCTCTTGTCGGGTCAACAGTAGCTATACGTACTGCCTTAAAAAAACGATCTGCAAAGTTTTGTGGTGTCATATCATTTACTTCCGTTAATGATGTGATGGGGCATTCCACCCATGCTTCCACGATGCATTGTGGGGTATAATTAGAAAGGATGGACATAATGATTTCAAGTGAACCATTGTCTTCATTGCATAATTCCCTTGCTTCAAACCAAGTTTCGAGGACTGCTGCTGATTCTTCCAATATGGAGTTGATAAAATTAGCACCCATGCTGTTGCATGTCTCAAACCAAAGATTTAACTTTTTATATCCCGGTTCTTCGTCCTCCATGTCGATAAATTCAATCTTGACGATGCCGCCGCCTCTTTTCTCCATGCGTGACGTCAATTCCCGACAAGCGCGTCGTATCAACCCGTCCAATTCTGACAATCCTTGTGTCAATAATTGAAAATCTCCTTTCCAGATAAAATAAACACTTCCTTCCTTGATTGTAGAAAGGACTTTAGCGTGGAACCCTCCTCTGTTTGACCAGTATTTGGCGGCATTGGAGGCTGCTGCGACAACGCTACTTTCTTCAATGACCATCGGAACGGCATATTCTTTCCCGTTGATGACAAAATTGGGTGCGACACTATAAGGAAGGACGAAGTTGGAGATTGTATTTTCACTCAATCCATCGATAATCTCCTGATCTTCTTTATTTGCAAGCCAATGACGGGTAAGCTCCATCATTACTTTTTCGGGATTTTTAAAAAAATTATTGACAATCCATTTCAACTTGCCTGTTTTCGACAATTTTGAAAAACCACTAACTCTTCTTTCCGACAAATTATTATTCACTTTCAATTTATTACCGTTAAAATGAATCCGAATTTAAAGGATTGTCCGTTTTCAAAGTAAGGAAACTTTGTCCAAAAAGCAATCCTTTGATTTGTGTTTCTATGTATTGTTCCAACGCATCTTGGCCTATTTGAGCGTATTTGAGCATAGCGCTTGCTTGTCCGGCAATAGAAAGATATCGTAACTTCATTCTTAAATAATGTATATCTAAGAAATTTTGTATTCCTCCTGATATGATAAACTGTTTGCATAGCATCCGGTCACCCAGCATTGATCCGAGTGAATTAATAATTTCTACCATGTCATCGGCAGTATGGCCTACACGGGACAATGACATCGAATGTTCCATCGTGTCTTCATCGGTACGCAATAGTTCTAATTTGGCAAAGTTGGTTCCGCCAAAGGCAGCAAATTCAATACCTTCTAAAGGTAACTGCAACAATGTTTTGAGGCTTTCGGGTCCAATGCCCTGACCGACTTCTTTCACTATAATCTTATAATCCGCCTGATCCAACAATGTTTTAATAGTATGGATGGGGGCAATGGTAAATCGATCTCCTTCCGGCTGTAGCCACTCCTGAAGTGGATTGACATGGACTATAAGGCCATCAGCTTCTAACTGTTGGAGTAACTGGGCTATCAAATGCAATTTTTTTTCATCAATCAGTTGTTGCACCTGTGCAATGCCGAGATTGGCATAGAGTAATGAGTTGTTGCCGAGATATTTCCGTACATTAAAATCTGCTAAGTGCTCGTCACTGTATAAAAGCGCACGACAGGAACCAAGCCCCATACCAAATCCATATTTGCCGGCAACGGTAGCTAAGATACGATTGATATTGCCCGCTTTCTCTGTTCCGCCTGTCATCGAAGAAACCCAGAAGGGTAACTTAAATTCTTTTTCAAAAATAGTGATACTTTCTAACTGACTTTTATGTTCGGAAAGCATCGGTTCATAATTAAATCTACTGTCATTGAGTGCCGCAGAAGTGGCAGAACGGAATGCTAATTCAATGTGATCCTGCTTGCGAGTTGCTGCTTGATGATCATCATTTTCCAACATTTCTGAATTAAGGTCCATCTTCTGATTTTGACTTAAAAGTACAAATATAGGTATTTGTGAAGTCGAACTCCATTTACAATACTTTTTTTCTTGATAAATCCTTAATTACAGTATAAAAACAATATTTAATGGTAAATTTTGAAAGACTTTAAAACTAATCATACCGGGCTTTTCAAAGGTTCTGAGTCTAAAAAATATTCATTAAACGCTGTATTGCGATTCGTTTAGCGAGGCTGTCCAAAATTTTCGGACAGCCTCTGCTTTTTGCTTTATAACTAAAAAATTAATGTTTTTTTGACGGGACTGACTTCTTTGGAGTCTTTTTTGGTGTGACCTGAGTCGGTTTTACATCTGCTTTGGGATGAACCAATTTCATTTCTTTTACCAAATGTCCGCAATTACCATATTTGTCGAGGATAAATAAAACATAGCGGATATCTACCATGATATTGCGGCAGATGGAAGCATCGTAGTTATAATCACTCATTGTGCCTTCCCATACCCGGTCAAAATTGAGGCCTATCAGGTTGCCGTATGCATCTATCGCCGGACTTCCACTATTTCCACCTGTGGTATGATTGGAGGCTATGAAGCACACCGGAATACGGCCATTTTCGGCATATTGACCATAATCTTTCTTGTTGTATAAGTCAATGAGCTTTTGTGGCAAATCAAATTCATAGTTGCCTGGAATATATTTTTCCATTACTCCTTCTAACCAGGTTTGATTTTCGTATTGAACTGCATCACGCGGAGAATAGCCATTGACATTTCCGTAGGTGATACGTAGAGTGGAGTTGGCATCCGGATAGAATCGTTTATCCTTAAATACTTCCAATTGAGCAGCCATATATTTTTCCATTCCTTCTGAAATAAGATTATCATATTTTGTCACATTAGGTGCTATTTCGGCAGTATAGAGATCCAGCATTTCTTTGTAAAACAAGAATAATCCATCATTCTGAATGGCATTAACTATATCTTCAGTATTGCGGTTGAGTAGGTTATCAAGCTGACTTTGAGAGGCCAGAGGTGAGCCGTCAAACAGTAGATGAACCCTGTCGGCAAAGCCCGCATCTAAAGGGGCCAAAACATTTAATCGAGAAAAATGAAATGGAGGTTCGATATTTTCAAAATACATTTTAAATAATGCCGTAAATATTTCTTCATCGATATTTCTAACATAGTCTTTAAAAAAGCCGGGAGCCCACGATTTCAAGGCATCAACTTTTTTGCCGGCTTCATTGGCGCCGTTTTTTTCATACGCATTGACGATGGCATCGAGTCGAGCGTAGTTGCGCAGGATTTCAATATTAGCACGAAGAAGTTCGATGCTATATTCTCTGATTTTTACATATTTATTGGAAAGTAGTGTATTTTCATTCAAAGCTTCAAGAATGCCACTATATTTGGCTTTAAGTGATGAGTCGGCGTTTAGTCTTTGATTGTACTCTGCTTCATATTGTTGCTTTTTTTCATACGCTTTCGTTTTTTTCAAACCTTCCATTTCGCCTTGCCATTTTTTCCAACCATTGGATATCCGTGCGGCTTTGGTGACGTATTTTATTTTGGTTGCTTCGTCCGCCATCATGTATTTATGCATGATTTCGAGGGCTGTAGTGCGTATCGCAACCTTGACAGGATCACCTAAGTCTGTTATTTGGCGGATGGACTCAGAAGGTAGGTATTCATTGGTTGTGCCGGGGAAGCCGAAAACCATTGTGAAATCACCTTCTTTAATACCATCTAATGAGATAGGTAGGAAGTGACGCGGAGTAAATGGAATATTATCCGGTGAGTATTCAGCGGGTTGATTGTCTTTGTTGGCATAAATCCTAAAAAGAGAAAAGTCACATGTGTGACGGGGCCATACCCAGTTGTCCGTATCAACGCCAAAGTTGCCGATAGAAGCCGGTGGGGCGGCAACAAGACGTACATCTTTGTAGGTCTCTGTTACAAAAAGATAATATTGATTACCTTTATAAAATGCTTTAATTAAAATATCCTGATATGCTTGCCGAGGATAAGTTTTAGAGAGCGCCTCTATATTTTTGTCGATGATGCTTTGTTTTTCAGATGGCGTAGTTTGACCTGTTATGCCTTTTAAAATATCATTGGTCACATCGGCCATAGATATGATGAAGGTTGCTGTCAATCCCGGATTACTGAGCTCTTCCTTCATCGATTTGGACCAGAATCCATTGTCAACATAGTTGTTTTCTAAAGAAGAATGTTGTTGAATTTGGCTATATCCACAATGGTGATTGGTAAGTAATAATCCGGTCGATGATATTATTTCGCCGGTACATCCACCACCAAAATGAACGATTGCATCTTTCAGACTGCCTTTATTAACACTATAAATGTCCTCCGCTGACATTTTCATACCCATAGATTGCATTTCTTTTTCATTGAGTTGAGAGAGCAAGAATGGCAGCCACATGCCTTCTCCAGCGAATAATGGCAGGGAAGTCAGGATAAATAATACAGATAAAATTAAATTCTTAAGCATTTATTACAGTTTTATTTGCCCAAACTTAATAAAATGCCTGTATTTTTGCGCAAAATTTACTTAAGAAATGCGTATATTTATTTTTTTGGGTATTATTTCACTTGGTCTGATGAGCTGTGCGAAGCCAATTGCCGACTTTAGTGTACTGTCAGAAAAAAAGAAAGTTACTGTTCCTCAGCAATTTGAAAATAAATCTCAAAAAGCAAAGACTTATGAATGGAACTTTGGCGACGGTAAGACTTCTACAGAACAATCTCCAAGCCATACGTATTACCATAGTGGAAATTATAATGTGACACTTAAAGCAATAGACGGAAAAAAATCAACAACTAAAAAAATGGATATATTGATCGAACCTCCGACGCACTGTCAGGTTCTTATAGAGACGGAATTTGGTAATATGCTGATAGAACTATCGGATGCTACACCATTGCATCGTGATAACTTTCTTAAATTGGTAGAACAAGGTTATTATAATGGGCTTGCTTTTCATCGGGTGATACGAAACTTTATGATACAGGGAGGAGATCCCAACTCTAAGGGCGACAATACTCAGGGATTAGGTAGTGGTGGACCGGGATATACCATACCTGCTGAGTTTGTGGACACATTATACCACTTAAAAGGTGCAATAGCAGCAGCGCGCACCGGTGGACCTTCTAATCCTGAGAAAAGATCTAGCGGTTCGCAGTTTTATATTGTCCAAGGTCAACCGGTTGAACCGGCATATCTGGATGCAAAGGAAGCGTCCAGCAACTTACGTTATCCTAGTAGTATTAAGAAAGAATATGAAACCAAAGGAGGTACACCGCACCTGGATGGCGAATATACCGTTTTTGGTAAGGTTATTGAAGGCTTAGATGTTATTGATAAAATAGCCTCACAACCCACCGGGCCAGCAGATCGACCCATTTCACCTATTCGGATGAAAATTATAACAGTTAAATAAATATAAATTAAACATAAAAATGGCTACATCACAAATATTTCCTCGATTTCCCAATCCACGACCTTCTCTCCATAGCGAATTACGGAAACGTGTAAATCAATATTTTGAAGAAAAACAAATCAAACAATCCGGTAACCGGCACTTATATTGGAAAGCTGCCATATTGTTGACATTATTTGCCTTGACGACATTGCATCTTTTTATTTTTCAACCTCAATGGCCCATAGCCATAGCCGAATGCTTCATCTTAGGCTTGTTGATTGCTGCAATTGGTTTTAATGTGATGCACGACGGCAGTCATGGCAGTTTTTCTACTAAGGATATGAGCAATAAGCTCGCTAGCTACTCAATGAGTATGTTGGGAGCAAGCCATTTCTTCTGGAATATAAAGCACAACGTAATACATCATACTTATACCAATGTTGAAGGAATGGATGATGATATTGAGGTGGGCAAATTAATGAGACTTGCACCAGAGCAAGCGAGGTTCAATTTTCATAAGTATCAGCATATCTATTTTCCGGCTCTTTATATGTTTATGTATTTGTATTGGGTTTTTGCAGCCGATTACAAGAAGTATTTTAGACAAAAAATTGGAGAATTCCCCATCAATACTATGAAAAGAAAAGATCATTTCAGATTCTGGATGGTGAAATTGTGGCATGCTGTTGCATTTTGTGCATTGCCTATTTATTTATTTGGATTTTGGCCATGGTTGTTAGGCTTTTTAGTCATGAGTTTAACGGCGGGCTTTGTCTTGAGCATTGTTTTCCAATTGGCACATACAGTCGAAGATGCTTCTTTTCCTGTCGCTGACGTCGAGACAAATAAGTTTGAAGATGAATTTGCGACACATCAAATTAAGACGACCGCCAACTTTGGAACAGGTAGTAAAACCATATCTTGGTTGGTTGGCGGGCTCAACTTTCAAGTTGAACATCATTTGTTCCCTAAAATTTCTCATATACATTATCCTTCAATCAGTAAGATTGTAAAGAAAGTATGTGAAGAGTATCAACTAAAGTATATCGAGTATAAAACTATGTGGGGTGCAGTTATGGCTCATATCCGCTTTTTAAAGCAGATGGGCAGAGCTTAATAGAGTTGTTGTAAATTGTAATATTGTGACAAAGATGAAGCATACACATATTCTAGGGTTTGATATCGGTGGAACAGGTATCAAAGGCGCTATTGTAGATATCAATACAGGTAGCCTTATGACGGATCGGATAAAAGTCCCGACCCCTGATCCAGCAACGCCCGATTCTGTGGGGCAAGCTGTTAATACAATTACAAGGCAACTTGGATATAAAGGTATCATCGGATGTGGCTTCCCTGCAATCATTAAGAAGGGGGTTGCAATGTCTGCTTCCAATATCGACAAATCATGGATTCATGTTAATGTGGAAAATCTTTTGTCCAAATATACAGAATGCCCGGTCTATGTTGCCAATGATGCCGATGTGGCGGGTATGGCGGAGCAGGCATTTGGTTTTGCTGCAAATCAACCGGGTACAGTCATAGTCTTGACAATAGGGACAGGGATAGGAAGTGCATTGTTTTACAATGGGATCTTGATACCCAATACTGAATTCGGACATCTCAAGTTTCACAAATCTATCGCCGAAAAATATACTTCCAATTTAGCTAGAAAAGAGAAGAACCTCAACTGGGCTGAGTTTGGAAACAGATTGAATGAATATCTTCAACATTTGGAATTTATTTTTTCACCCAATTTGTTTATTTTGGGTGGCGGCGTCAGCAAGAAATTTGACCTCTATAAAGATTATTTTAAACTGAATACAACCATTGTTCCTGCTAAGTTTCAGAATGAAGCCGGTATTATTGGTGCAGCACTGTATGCTCACAGAATTAAAGGCTAAAATCAATGGAAGAAAGATTTAAAAGGAGTAAAGGTAAAAAAGAAAGTAACTTTGATAAGTTCAAGAAAAAGGAAAGTGCCAAGTCGAAAGAGCCTTCCGAACTGAGAAAAAGAACTTTTAAATCCACTAAAAATCCCGAAAATAGCCGGGAAGAGAAAGTCGAGACCACTCCACGTCTCAATAAGTATGTAGCCAATGCAGGTATCTGTAGTAGAAGGGCAGCGGATAAGTTGATCGCTGATGGCGAAATTACTGTCAACGATCAAGTCGTAAATCAACCTGGATACCATGTTCAACCTTCAGATACGATTAAGTATCAAGGTCGAGAAATTTCACCAGTCGAACAAAAAATCTATATCCTATTGAATAAACCGAGGGATATTATCACCACTTTATCCGATGAAAAAGGTAGAAAAAGTATTCACGATATTCTAAAAGGAAAGGTCTCCACACATGTTTTCCCGGTGGGACGATTGGATAGAGATACAACCGGTCTTTTACTCATTACCAATGATGGCGATTTGACCAAGCGGCTTTCCCATCCTTCCTATGAAGTGAAGAAAATATACCATGCTACGCTCAATAAACCCATGTCGGATGAAGATCTTAACAAAATAAGAAGTGGGCTACAGTTGGAAGACGGTTTTATTAAAGTGGATGGAATCTCTTTTGTGAAAAATGCTCCACCGACAGAATTAGGAATAACATTGCACTCGGGTCGTAATAGGATTATTCGACGAATATTTGAATATGTGGGATATGATGTTGTAAAACTAGATAGGGTTTATTATGCCGGTTTGACCAAGAAGGACCTGCCTCGGGGACGAATGCGAGATTTAACTCGTGAAGAAGTGATTCGATTGAAACATTTTAAAGTGTAAGTGCTGTCAAAGTAGATTTATTTGATTTATATTGATGCACTGAATTACAAGTAGTTGAATATCATAAATGTATAATTTGATATTTGGCTAAAATATAGTCAATATGAAACTAAAATAGCTTCATATTTAAAAAGGCAATTTTTTTGCCTATAATAGGAATCCTTGTTTAACAGGAAATTTGGGTTTATTTTTTTTCTAATATATTCTTAATTTCATTTTCTGAAAAACCGGTAATATCTGAGATAGTTTTTATGTCAAACCCTTTTTCATAGCATTTAAAGACTATTTCAATCTTTCCTTCAATCTTGCCTCTAGCTTCCCCTTTTGCTTCTCCTTTTGCTTCCCCTTCCAATAATCCGGTTTCCCATGCATCTTCTAACATGCCTTTGGACACCAATAAGTTTTTTTGGTATTTCTTGTATTTTATTTTTGTTGCTGCATCCATATTGTCATACCGTAATTGATTATCCACTAATTGTAATCCTTTGGCCTTATAATTATCCGGCAATTTTGTATTCTTTAGAAAATATATCCATTCGTCTAATGTATTTTTTGCCAGATTGTCAAATCTATTTATTTTCAACAAATAATACTCCGGAAAAATTCCACTCGGCTCTTTTTTATCAAACATTTTAACTTGCTTCTCTGATAGCATCAAAGTATCGCTGTGATGCATTCCTACAAAGTTGGTTCTGCCGATATACACATAATCTATACCCATTTCAAGGTCAAAGTATAGAATATTAATCGAATAAACTTTTTTAACTTGAGCATAAGGAGCACCCTTGGACAAGTATTCCGTTATGATCTTTGACACTCCAAATAAACATCTATGAAAATAATCTTGTTCTACGTAATACTGTATCTCAATGGCTATCAGTTCGTCTTTTTGATTGACACACAATAGGTCGAGTCTATTGGACTTGTCTTGATCATTCTCCCGATTGCTTTCTGACTCGAGGATGTGTTGTACGGAGATTTCATCCTTGATTAATTCTGTCAAAAATCCGTTGAGGATACCGAAATTGGCTTTATTTCTTAGTAGGCGCTTCATCGCCCAATCGAAACTTATTAATTCACGTGATGACATAGGTGATTTGTTGGGTTAAGGTGTAAAGGTAAAAATTAATTGTTGAAATAGATAATTTTTTTCATATTCATAGAAAATACATGCTGCCTAAGGCAATATCATGATAGATAAACATCACTTAAGTAATAGTTTTATCAACTTATTGAACGATTCATATTTTGGGATGTCCCTCATGATGAACGCAATACGGTTTTTTTTAAAAACTTTATTTCTGACTTAACGTTGAAGTTGACATACTACGATTTTGTAACAATATTGCAAATATTTGTTTTAAGAGAAAGGAGTTTATGGACGATTTATATACAGATCAGTATTTTATGCGGCTTGCAATGAAAGAAGCCCAGAAAGCGTATGATTTGGAAGAAGTGCCTATTGGAGCAGTGATTGTTGCCCGCAACCAGATTATTGCAAAAGCACATAATCAGGTTCAGATGCTCAATGATGTTACTGCACACGCAGAAATATTGGCTTTGACGGCAGCCGAGCAGAATTATGGTTCTAAATATTTGGTCGATTGTACCCTATATGTCACCATAGAACCATGTCCAATGTGTGCCGGAGCTTTGAGGTGGGCACAGTTGGGGCGGTTGGTTTATGGGGCTGATGATGAAAAAAATGGCTTTATGCGATTTGGGAAGGCAATGTTGCATCCATCAACTAAATTGGCATGTGGAATCTGTTCTGAAGATGGTATTGATTTGATGCGTCGTTTTTTTGCTGCAAGGCGATGATTTTAAGTTAAATCCGAATTCAGCATTAAAGGGTTTGAAAAACCGTATAGTGCTGATTATGAGGGTTAATCCCGATGTACGAATCGTTTCAATGGTTTACAGAAACCATTGATTACGAGTCGTACATCGATTCTGTATTTGTCTAATGCGGATTTTGGGTTAAATTTGGCATAAAACCCGGTGAATATATGTTAAAAATATATCCATTTTAAGGGAAATAACGTTATTTTATTAATACAATATTTCGCTAATTTTAAAATACATAAGAATGATTTCTAAGCCCTATAATTTCGGATTGTACACAATGATGGCTGTTGTCTTTTTTATATCTATCACTTCTTGTAGTAATACTGGTCCTAAAAGAAAACCTTTTACCTACGATTTTTTATCAGAGACAGGCTTGAAGGAAAAAAACATTAAAAATATTCAGTTTTTTTTAGATCGAGATATCGTGTTGTACAGAGTGATTAATAGAGGAGATACCCATATTAAAGAGGGTAAGGTTATTCAGAAAGGTGACAAGACGATAGAAGAGATTGTATTGCGAAGAGGTACACCCGGAGTCGTAGTATTTATGCCTAAATCTGACAGATTGGGTGTATGTTTTGAACCGAATGACAACAATAAATACCTTATGTTTGGTCCCAGTACAAAAAATAAAAATCGCTATAGCCTTTTGGCAGAAGAATGGGATAGAGAATCCGGAACTGTGACGTATGGTTCAAGTCGATGGAAAACACCCGTATCATCAGCGTATGCAACGATTTTAGTGGAGTATAGAAACCTTAACCGAACAAAACATCGCACCGTCAGTCCTGAAGGTCGGACAATTCGGGATTAAGAGTGGATATAAAAAAACATTTTAAGGACCTTATAAGACAAGAGTCATAAAAACTTGACTTTCTTCAAGCCGAATTCAGCAGTAAAGGTTTTGAAAAGCCGTAAAGTGCTGATTATGAGGGACGTCCCGATGTACGAATCGTTTCAATGGTTTCTGTAAACCATTGATTACGAGTCGTAAATCGATTCCGTATTTGTCTAATGCGGAATTTGGGTTCAAAATAGGTATATTATAGTCAACAAGTAATATGAAGTTTCACTTTGTGACTAATTTCTACAATTACTGAATTCCCGAAAGCATCGGCACGAAATATGCATCTTGTTTTTCTTGTAAAGAGTATGTCGTGTTTGATGTCTTGGTGAGAACGACCATTTTTTGTTTTTTATAACTGCCTTTGGGAAGAACCATGATGCCGCCAACTACAAGTTGATCTATGAGTTGGTAGGGCAGGTCTTCAGGAGCAGCGGTAACGATAATTTTATCGAATGGTGCAAAAGGTGGTAATCCGAGAAAGCCATCCTTCAAAAAGCATTTTATCTGACTAAAGCCCAGGTCGGTCAATTTTTGGTTTGTCTTTCGATACAATTCTTCTTGTCGTTCAATTGTATAGACTTTAGCGCCCATTGCTGCGAGGATACAGGCCTGAAATCCGGATCCGGTACCTATTTCCAGGATTTTGTCCCTTTTTTGTACATTGAGCAACTGGCTTTGCAAAGCAACGGTATATGGCTGTGAAATAGTCTGTGCATTGCCAATAGGGACAGGTCTATCTTGATAAGAAAGTTCTTCAAAAGCCTTGTCCAGGAAAAAATGTCGTGGCACTTGATTGAATGCGTCAAGCACAGTTTCGTTATAAATACCCTTTGTCCTTAGCTCTGCAATAAGCTTTTTTCGAAGACCGCGGTGGCGATAATCGTCTATAAATTTTGAATTATTATACATATAACAACAAAGTTACATACATAAAATATAAAAAACTAATTTATTGTGCAATAAATTAGTTTTTTATTTAATATATAAACGATTTTATATTGCCAGGGCTTCCTTTTCGGATAGATTTCTTCTAATATTGATTAATGCGTATCTCATACGACCCAAAGCAGTATTGATACTAACTCGAGTTACCTGACTAATTTCTTTGAAGCTCATATCCGCATAATGACGTAAAATAATGACTTCTCTTTGCTCGGTAGGCAATGCGTCGATGAGGCTTCTCAGCTTCTGATGACTTTGGCTTTTGATAATCGTATCTTCGTGGCTGTCTTCTGAGCTGGATATCACATCGAAGATGTCAAAATTTTCAGTTGTATTGATAATAGAGCGTCTTTTAGACCTTCTAAAGTTATCTACACATAGGTTGTAAGCAATCCTCACTGCCCATTGTACAAATTTACCTTCGTGGTTATATTTACCTCTTCTAAGAGTATCTATGATTTTAATAAATACTTCCTGAAAAATATCTTCAGCCTGATGCTCATCTTTTACAAACATGTAAATGGTTGTATAAATCTTGCTCTTATGCCTTTGAAGCAATTCCTCAAACGCACGCTCATTCCCATCAAGGTACAACTTGATTAGATTTTGATCATTAATGGACTGTAATTGCATAATTTTTACTTTTAAGTATAAGAATATAATTGTCGAAAAGTAAAAATTTACGCTATAGGCTGGTATTAGATTAAATGAATATTAGTATTGCTAATAATTATATGAAGTCAAAGATATATTTATTTTTTTAATCTCACTCGATTTAACATAATTTTAACTAATGAATATTGGTGTATAAAGTCAATGTCGTATAAAGATCAATCATTTATTATAGTCCTTTATAACCTATTCACTGAAGCTTATTTATTCCTACCATGAAGGAGGGATGTCAATTCATTGAGAAGGTCTTTGCCCTTTTCTGATATGTTTAATTTTTGAAGGTGAGCATTCGCCAAATCGAAATGCCCTTTGATTTCTTTTCTTACGACATCAAAAAGTTGAAGTGAATCTAATAATTCGATCATTTGATTTACTTTGTTATCGGCATTAATAGTGTCCGAATTCAGTAGGTCCATGATTTGTTTTTTCGTATCGGAGGGAGCAATTTCTAATGCTTTGGTGATGAGTATGGTTTTCTTTTTACGCAGTATGTCTCCTCCTTTTGTTTTACCCACCTGATTTTGGTCGCCTATTAAATCCAATAGATCATCTTGGATTTGAAATGCGATTCCAAGGTGGGTACCGTAATCATAAAGTGCTCTACTTTGTGCCGTACTCGCCCCGCCAATAATTGCGCCTAATTGGAGTGCCATACCCAGAAATACTGCCGTCTTGAGCGTAATCATTTCAATATATTCTTCGGAAGTAAGGTGATTTCTGCCTTCGAATTCCATATCTAATTGCTGCCCAATGCATATATCCATTGCCGTTTTATTAAAAAGGGCTAATGCGGGCAGGGCGTTGCTTTCCTTGCAATCATGTAATAAATATTGGTAAGCTAGGATAGACATCGCATCGCCTGATAAAATGGCAGCATTTATTCCAAATTCTTTATGTGTTGAGGGCATTCCTCTACGTAGGTCAGCTTCATCCATGATATCATCGTGCATCAGCGTAAAGTTGTGAAACACTTCCAATCCGTGTGCGGCGTGCATACAATTGTCGATTGCATCATCAAACAAGCTATAACCTATAAGCGCCAGTAATGGTCTTATCTTTTTACTCTTAAGATTTAAAATGTACTGAATCGGTCTGAATAATTCAGATGATTTCAATTCATTTTTTTGATTTTCAGAAAAATGAAAGTAGGCTTCTTGTAAATCTTTTATTTGCATGATGTAAGATAAAAAAAAGGCCGAACTATGCCGGCCTTATCATATTATTTTATTTTCTTAATAACAACCAGTTCCCCCCATGTCTTTGCCTTGGAATATTCCACCTGCAACATTTAGTTTACCGTCTTTTTCAATGATTTTCCCATCTATGGAGATCAGCATAAATTTACTGGTTTCGCTAAGTGGATTATCTTTGAATAATTTGGTAATAAAACCATTCGGATCAACTATTTTAAGATCCTTACCTGAAAAACAAGTGACAGCCTTATATCCCGCACCATCTTTATATACCTTGGATTTGAAAGGTGCTGAATTCAGGAATTTCTGATCGGCTTCCTGTTCCATCGCTTTTATAACGGCTTCTTTACCCGAAATATTCGGAATTGACTTGAATTCAAATGACCCTCTGCTATTAGGATCATTGCTTACCAAGCCTCCTTGATAAGTAGCAATAATTTTATCTCCTTCGTAATAATATTTCATTAAATCCAGCCCTTTGTCTGTTGTGTGGCGGGTTTCAACAAATATTATCTTGTTTTCTTTGTAAAAAATGTCAATAGAAGTTATATCAAAATTGACAAATGTTGCTGATGTTAACTGGTGTACATCGACTTTGCCACCATAAGCAATAGATTTGTATTTTGAATCGCCTTTAAAGTCCTTCAAATCCATTCTAATACCTTTTTTAATAGTTGCGACATAATCATCAATTGATTTGACGTTGCCGGGAATCATTTCATTCTCTGCACTTGTATCCACTTGCCCTACTCTCGGGTATTTACTGTAATCGGGGATTCCTTTTTCTGTTTCAACCTTCTTTTTGTTAGAGTTGCAAGCGAATGCAAATATCGTCAGTAGGGTAAAAGCTGCGATTTTTAATCTAAAATTCATATATCTGATCTAATTTATTGTGTTACGTTTACGCCTTCCAGAGTCAATAGTAATTCTCCGCCGGCATATAATTTTAAAATGTTTCCTGATAGTTCGTATGAGTTAATCCGTTCGAGTGAATTGATGATGATACCTTCCTGACTATCGCCGGGACAAGCCATTTTGGTGGATGCGATTTGAGAAAAATGAAGGATGGAGCTACCTTTTTCGCTTTTATATTTGCCATTGATAGTATTACAACCGGCATTTCCTGTAAATGTACCTTCACCTCTCTTATTGGGTAGGGAAAGTTCAATGGTTCTTGCGTTTTGGGTATTAGCGACCATAGACTCTCTAATTTTGAGGATAGTCCATTTGGTCCCAGTTAGAAAGAGCTGATTTCCGCTTTGGACTTTTTTCCCTGTATTACAAGAAATTAGGAATAATAGTGAAGCTAAAAATGCAATGTTTTTCATAAAGAAATATTTTATTTAAAAATTTGCACAAAGGTGGGAAGATTTCTACAGATATCGAAATATATTTGTAATTATTATCATATTTTAATTCAATAATGGTGCGACTTTCGCGTTTTTTTGAATGTGTTTTACACTATTTCTTTGTAGTTTTTTTGTCTATTTTTAATTTTACAATTCTAATTTTTTATTCAATAGATCTCTCAGATTTTCTTTATGGCGGTTGTAAATAAGCCCATCAATCTGCATTTCAAGCGCGCCTTCAATATTCTCAGAGAGGTCATCGATAAATAACGTTTCTTTTCCTAAAATATTGGCATCTCTTAGTACATATTCAAAACACGAAGGGTCAGGCTTGCGTCTATTTATTAAGTGAGAGTAATAGACCTTGGTAAATAATTCATGATACCATGTTTGTTTGATACCCAGATTTTCTAAATATCTATCTAACCATTGGATATGTGTCTCATTGGTATTGCTTAGTATATATAGCCGATAGCGTGATGACAAAGATTGTAATAGTTCAATTGTTTCGGGTTGAATCTGTAATAACATGGAATTCCAAGCAGGCAATAAATCATTAATTACGGCTTTTCGACGCGATATTTTAGTGATATAATTGAAAAAAACGACGTATGGAATCTTCCCTGTTTCAAATTTAAGGAATACCGATTTTGCCTCGTCATCGAGATTGTGAAAATCTAACCCTGTAACCCATGAAAGATTGTCGTATGCCTTTGGTACGTCAATGTCTATCAATACGTTCCCAAGGTCAAAAATGATGTTTTTTATTGGATGTGAGGGCATACGACATATTATTTAATTCATCTTTTTTATGGAAAGCATAAGGATATAATCAAATAAATAAAAAAAGGTTCTGAAAACGATATCCAGAACCTTTGTCTTTGAGGTGGGCCCACCAGGACTTGAACCTGGGACCCCCTGATTATGAGTCAGGTGCTACTAACCAACTGAGCTATAGGCCCTCAATTCGAAAATTGTGGTGCAAATGTATATAAAATATTTTTTTAAAGGTGTATTTATTCTGCAATAAAATTAATTTCTTTCCCAATTCATTGTAGAATATTGATTATCAGGATTTATTTTTTGATAGAATCACGAATCATTTCCGCTATATCCATGATTTTAACGTCATCTTGTTTTTCCTTTGCTTTCATCCCATCAGTCATCATAACATTGCAATAGGAGCAATTGACCGCGACAATTGTTGCTCCGGTGTCAATAGCCTCTTCAGTGCGCTCGATGTTGATACGCTTTTCGCCCGGTTCGTCTTCTTTATACATCTGTGCTCCGCCGGCGCCACAGCACAAGCCATTTTCACGGTTTCTGCCCATTTCTACCAGGTCGACATCAAGTGCTTTCATCAGGTCTCTGGGAGCTTCGTATTCGCCATTGATTCTTCCCATGTAACAAGAGTCGTGGTACGTAATTTTTTGCCCATCAAAGGCACCACCTTCAATGATAAGGCGACCTTCCTGAATTAAATTGCTTAAAAATTGTGTGTGGTGAAACACTTCAAATTGAGCGCCCAGTTCAGGATATTCATTTTTGAAAGTATTGAAGCAATGTGGACAAGTGGTTACGATTTTTTTTATATTATAATTATTGAGTGTTTGGATATTTTGGTTGGCAAGCATTTGAAAAATAAATTCATTGCCTGCTCTTCTTGCCGGATCGCCGGTGCAGGATTCTTCTTTGCCTAAAATGGCAAATTCTATACCTATGGAGTCCAATATTTCTGCAAAGGCTGCTGAAACTCGCTGCGCTCTGGCATCATAACTTCCCAAGCATCCCACCCAGAACAAAACCTCCGGATTGCGACCTTCAGCCGCATACTCGGCCATTGTTTTTACTTTCATTGTTGTATTAATTTAAATCTTTTATCCAATCGTCTCGTTCTATGGTCATCTGCCACGGACTGCCATTGTTCTCTAAGGCATTGTACATGGGTATCCAGTCCGGAGGACCCGAACTCTCAGTCAATACTTCATAACGACGCAATTGTAGAATGATTTCAAGTGGGCTAATAAGGACAGGACATGCTTCAACGCAAGCATTACAGGTTGTACAAGCCCTTATTTCTTCTTTTTCTATATAATTAAACAAGTCTCTTCCGTCATTAAATCCAATTTTGTTGTCTATGTCACCTGTTATGGATGTAAAGTCCGGATCGTCTAATTTCCTACCGACTTCTTCCATTCGGTCTCTTACGTCCATCATAATCTTACGTGGCGAAAGCTTCTTTCCGGTCATATTAGCAGGGCATACGGAGGTGCATCGACCACATTCGGTGCAGGAATATGCTTCCAGTAAGTTTTTACGTGTGAGCTGAAATATGTCGTGTACGCCAAAGTCGGCCAAAGTCTCTTTTATTGGATGTGTCATTGGCACCCCTATCATGTTTTTGACTTCTGATTCTATGGACTCAATATTGGACATCCTGCCTCTGGGGTTATCACTTGAGAGATAGGTATTGGGGAATGCAAGTAAGATATGGAGGTGTTTGGAAGTGGGTAGATAAAGAATAAACCCAAAGACTACCGCTATGTGAAGCCACCAGCCAAATCCACTGATTATTTGAAGATAATATTCCGGTAGGTTTCCGAAAAGTGCCGGTCCTAACCAACCGGTCATAGCAAAGAAGCCTGTAGCATGATATTTTGCAGGATAATTGGCTTCAAGGGCCTTATCTGCGCCGTTCAAGCAAAAGATACCTGTAATCAATAATATTTCTCCTATGAGGATTAAATTAGCGTCCAGTTTTGCCCAGCCTAATAAGTCTTTACTGTTGAGTCGCGGCACTTTTAAAAGGTTTCTACGCGATAAAAAGGCAATGGTAGCAATGAATGCAAAGACGGACAAAATTTCAATGAAGCTAATCATAAATGGATAAAATCCTCCTAAAACACTGGATAATACCCGATGCGTGCCAAAGATGCCGTCGATTATTTGCTCTGTTAGGTCAAATTGTGTTATTACAAATGCGACATAGATAAATAGGTGTAGCAATGCGGGTAATGGCTTCTTGAACATTTTCTGCTGACCAAAGGCAACCAGCATCATCCGCTTGAATCCGCCCTTGTTATTTATAACTTCATCGTCTCTTCCTAAGTTGATGTTTCTAATTAGTCTGCCATATCGAATTACGGCTTCTCTAAAAACAATTATCAGGACTATTAAAAAAAGTATCTGAGAAATAGTCATCTGCTATGAATCTTTTATAATTTTAGCCTTTTCAAAAGTAAATATAATGATTATATTGAATAACAACCAAATGTTGCAGAAAATCAGAAGAATTTCGTATGAAATCTTTGAGCGCAATTTTGGAGAGAAGGAAATCTTCTTTATAGGTATTAATAATAGTGGCTATGCTTTGGCACAACTCTTGTCTGATGATCTGAACCAGTTGGTGGCAGGACAGTTAAAATCATCGGTCAATAGAATACGGATAAAGCCTGATAATCCAATTGCAGAGGATATATACCTTGAGGAAATAGGTGTTACAGATTTGGAAGGTAAAAACATTATCCTGGTCGATGATGTGGCCAATACAGGTCGTACACTATTCTATGCTTTTCAACCACTTTTAAAGATTATTCCCGGTAGGTTGGAAGTAGCGGTCATGGTGGACAGAAAGCACAAACTTTTCCCTGTATCCGTGGATTATGTCGGGATTTCCTTGGCTACTACGCTGATGGAGAATATACGGGTTAACTTGTCCCATCCGGATAATATGAGTACAACTCTCGAGTAAGTAGTGACTTCAACCCAAATTCCGCAAAAGACAAATACGGAATCGATTTACGACTCGTAATCAATGGTTTACAGAAACCATTGAAACGATTCGTACATCGGGATTAACCCTCATAATCAGCACTATACGTTTTTTCAAAACCTATATTGCTGAATTACATCTAACCAGACTAAAACAGGTTGATTATCAAATATTTGGAAATATATTGATTTGTGAATATTTGATAATCAACACAACAAACAGTTAGCAATATATTTCTTAAAGAAACTATTGTACCTTTAATATGAATTCGGGTTGAATGAAAGGTAAGCCATCTAAAGAAGCTGCCAATAGGTCACTTTCCTATTGGCAGTATTTCAATGTTGTGCAAAGCAGAATGCTATGTATGTCGGCCCAACATACTATTTTTCATGTGGGCTAATAAATTGCTGGTTGAAGCAGGGCTTTGTTGATGTAGCTCATATTTGTCGGCAGCTTGATTAGAAGGCTCTTTCATTGCTTGCTTAGCTTCGTCAAATATTTGATCGATGTTTTCCATGTTGGATTGGTGCATAGCATCGGCATATTTCTTCGCTTCACTATATTTCTTTTCAAATACTTCCCGATCCAAGTTGAGCATGTAGCCTTCCTCCAATACGATTCTTTGATTATAGACCTTTGTTGTCAAGAGCAGTTTGCTCAAGATCGGGGCTAATTCAATGAGCATGATGATGGATAATAATAAGATGTATCGCCAACGCAAAGCCAGATTCTTTTCGATAAGATGTTGAAGCGCATCTATTCTTGCAAGGAATCCATCTCCTGCAAGGGAGTCGTACGCTGCGATGCGTTGATTTTCGATTTTGGACAAGGTGTCTAATTGCCCCTGAATATTAGTTATCAAAGGAGTTGCGCCGGCTGCCCATTGGGATTGAGTGAGTACAGCGGCATCGTATTCCGCTTTTTTAGCCTTTGCTATGGTGGCAATTCCAACTTTGCCTGTTCCGCCGCTTCCATCTGTTTCAGCAAGATACGAAGTCCTGAGGGCAACAATCTGCTTGTCTAAGTCTGCCTTTATGGCGGCAAGAGAATCCCTTTGCTGAATCAATGGATCTACTTGTGGAGCCATAGAACGCTTGATTTCAGCGACAGTAGCTTGTTTCCCCACTTCTCTGTCAAAAGTCAACTGGATATCTATATCTTTTTTAAATAAATAAAGCAGTGCCGGCTGTGCCATAAATGCACCCAAGCACAGTGCCAATGCGACCCTGAATACAATAGGTCCTGTCTTATTGGCTGATCCGGTACCTTGTAGTCCGGCAATCAATACCCGATCTATGGTAAGCACAATACCTCCCATCAATAGACCTCCGAATAAGATAATCCAAATGGTAGTGGTGACGGTACTAAAAAAATACATCCAAATAGCGGTGGCAAATAACCAAGTGAATAGGATAGATAGACCTATCAGGCTGAATTTACGCTGTTCTGACCTGTTGTCTTCAATTAAATTTACATCTGCAGATGCAAGCCAAAATAAAAAGCGCTCTGTAGAGCTCAAGGGTTGTTTTTCCATGGAAAATATTTAATTACTGAAAAGTTTTTGTTCAAGTAATTTTTTTGGCAAGCAGTTATTTTGATAATTAACGCAATTCCTTGCCATAAAATTATTTTTTGTAAAATTATTTGATTTGTTTTACATATAAATAAAATATAATATAAAAATAACTGATAAGTATTAATTTAAATATTGACAATATTTATATATATAAATCTGCTTATAATTAATTTATGAAATACGCTATTTGATTTAACACATACAAAGTGGATTCTCGGCGAATCAGATAATATTTTTTATGCAAATAATCGAAGTCGTCCATATTTGATGATTAATGCCCGGAATAGAACATCCACTATCCCGGGCATGTTCTATTTTATTCGCAGTTAAGGCATTTTAGTCCATCAGTATCCATCTGTAAGAGTTCTGAGCGGACGAAGTTCCAACCACCTTCGATGCTTTTATCATAATTAACTTGTCCCTTGTAATCATTCATTGTATCATCAATATGTATTTTCAATCCACGAGGAAGTAACAAAGATATCTCAAGCTTTGGATTTATAATTTGTTTGCCATTTTGAATATACCCATAGTTTGACATTGTTATATCTTGTCCGGATACTCTAAAGTTATAAATATGGTCTAATTCATTTTGATTTACTGGATTTGTACCATAAAACTTCAATTTGCGGATTATGTGAACTTTATCATCAGGACTTAGGTCAACATTGAGTTTGATATCGTTAAATTTCCAAGTATTATTTTGTACAACCATTATTTTGTCGAAAGATAAATTCCATATTGACCCTTGTGTTACATCGAAGGTTTGAGCAGATTCATTGGATTGAAGGATGGCATTGTTAGGAATTTCATCCGTAGAAACATATTGATAATAATTCGGTTCCATGTTTACTGCCAGTTCTTCAGGTGTACAATCTGTGCAATAGAGACCTTTTTCGGTCATTTTGTAAGACTTTCCGGAAATCATTTTCCATCCGTCTTTCATTTGGTTTTGGTCATAAGTTACATTAGTGAGATTCCACTTTAAGTCTTCAGAAATAGTTACAGATTTGCCTATCGGAATGTATAGGTCTATTTCTATTTGTTGAAACCGGTATTTACAATCTTTGTCGATGGTAAGGTATGTCGGGAATTGTAAAGTATGGTCATCAGGAGTCAATAGCGCGTATTGGATACAATCGGCATTTTCTTTGGCATTTTTTCCGTCTTTCCCTCTAGATTTAACTTTTTTAGTATAATGCCAATAAGGGGATGTTGTAGGGATAATATTGATATCGATGTCATTTTCAACTTCTAATTGATCATCTTTTCCCAGCCTCAAGTCACCCAGTTCGATATTTCCTTGAGAATGATCATTGTTGATAGCCTCAATAGAAATGATTTCGCTGGTGAGGTTTTCAAGATTTTGTTTTGACTCATATACGCCATAATTTTTAAATTCCCTAAATGTAGAAGCGCTTAGAATAATGAAGCAAATTAAATTAGAGATCCAAAAGACGACTAAGCTTTGGCGAATGCTCCTCATGACATTGGTTCTGAATATCAAACGCAGTGCCCAAAAGATAATAAATACCAATGGTACAATCATGATGACAAAGCTGTTGATTGTCAACAGAAAATTAATAATAGAAGAGGAGCTATTGATAAATCCGAATAATGGAAAAGCAAGGATGTATCCCACAAAGGAGGTAATCCACACAAAGGCAAATGTAAGCAATAAAAATCCGCCTAAAATTAACCCGAAAGGCTTTAAAATACGGCCTAAGTGAGAAGTGCCGCTTTTAAATGCACTTTCCATATCGGCAAGTGTGCTTTCCGCTCTAAAGGATTTGTTTCCTTTGGCGCTAAACCTTTTTGAGATATCGTCAGACAATTCAGACACTTGACTTGAGAAATTGTTGATTTCTTTTTCCATGTATGCTGCAATGTTGGAGACGGTGACACGCTTACCTTTCATGGCTAAAAAGTCGGAAGAAGTCTTAGCTTCCGGTACGAATATCCACATGATGATGTATAAAGGAATACCAAATCCGCCTGAGGTGGTGAATATTATAAAAGCAAGCCTTACCCAATTGGCATTTTTGATGCCTAAATACGCTGCAAGTCCGGAGCATACACCTCCCACGTACTTGTTGGACCTATCTCTGAATAATTTGCGCGTCTTTTGGTCTTTGTTATTGCCTTCATCTGAATTGGAAAAGTCTTCTCCCGGAAGGTCGATTGATTCAGCACCAAATTCCTCCGGTCGTCCCATGATTTTGATGACAGACTCGATGTCAGCTGTAGAAACTATTGCTTTTGAGGTTGTTTTTTCATGGAGAAGTTCACCCAACCTGATTTCGATATCAGAAATAATTTCTTGATAACTATCGGACTGAGCAAAGTGGTTCTTGATAGACGTCATGTATCTTTCAAGTAATTCAAAGGCTGTATCATCAATGGTGAAAGGAAAGCCCCCTAAGTTGATATTAATTGTTTTATTCATGATCGGATTATTTTTTTGTTGTTTTAGAGACTACTTTAACTAATTGATTCCAGCTTTCAAGCAATTCGGAAAGCAAGGCTTCACCTGAAGCTGTAATGCGGTAATATTTGCGTGGAGGGCCACTATTGCTCTCTTTCCAGTTGTATTCCAACAGACCTCCATTTTTTAACCTTGTCAGAAGGGGATAGACAGTCCCTTCCACGACGACTAAGTCATTTTCTTTTAACTTGTTGATGATATCGGATGTGTATAGCTCTTCGCCGCCGATGATTCCAAGAATACACATTTCTAAAACACCTTTGCGCATTTGAGCTTTGGAGTTTTCGATTTTGATATCATCTCTTTCTATATTATCGTTTGTGCTCATTGTTTAATATTTATTTATAAGTACGTAACAGAATCAATTTACGGATTGACAGTACAAATATAACACAGTTTTATGGTATTATGTATTACTTAGTACCTTCTTTAGGATAATATTTTGAATAAAATAGATGAATGCATTAAAAACAACGATGAATGAAAGACTTGAATTAAATAAATAATTTTTCATTAAGGAATAGTTTGCATTTTACTTTAAATAATTTGAACTTTTTTGAATAAATATTCCTTCTAATGGTAAAGATGATAATGGTTGCGACAAAACAATATTTGGTGATGAGTGACGTTATAATCTGAAATAAGTATTTTATTATTTAATAACTATAAAACATAATCACATGAGCAAAGATGCAGGAAAAACAGTTTTGGCTTTATTCGCAGGGATAGCAGCCGGTGTAGCATTAGGAGTATTATTAGCACCTGAAAAGGGAGAAGAGACCAGGCATAAGATTTCTGATGCAACCAACAAGATTACCAATGACCTTCGGGAGAAAGTATTGGAAGGCATCAATAAGATTAGAGCGAAGAAAGATCAGTATGCACAGTCCACATCGGATCTTGCCGACGAGATTCTTTCCTAAGAGTCTAACTGATTGATACACGATAATAAAATACCGAAAATTTTCAAATGTGTAAATAACATTTTGTTAGGCACATTTTAAGCTTTTTCGGTATTTTATTTCCTACTTTTGAGACAATTTTTGATTCTTGAGCACCTTTTTTATCCCATGTTCAATATTTTATTTTATGATTGCCGAAAATGTAAATAACGAAGCATCAAACAAGTCGAAAAATACCGATTTAGATGTTTTTGAATTGGCCTTTGATGTATTGGTTCCATTTCTATTAGATACCTATGTTTTTAAGGGTACGAAGGGAAGGGTGGCTAAGTTGATTGGCACCATTGCTATTCAGCAGATTCTCAAATCATTGGCTCAATCAAAGGCTGTTGATGATATTTTAGATTCTCTTGAAGAGTGGCTTACACCGGAGGAAAAGAAGCCGGCCAAGCCTTTTCCTACACTAAATGACGCAGTGAAGCAGACCACGTCTAAAAAGTATTGGAATCGTTCCAAGCCAGAAGATTATTATGATCCCGAGCGTGAAATGTATTATTAATTTTTTGATCATTTTGTTTTAGATGCGATTTTACTTGTTGATGCTGATGATGTCAGTATGGTGTGTTTCAGGATGGTGCACCGAAGTTACCTTGAGTTGGGGCGTTGTTACTGTGGATTTGAAAGCCATCACCCCCAAAGAGTTTGTCGGAGTTTCTCAGGTTGAACAAAATAAAGCAACCAACATTGGCAGAGTTGATTTTCAATTGTATAAGGATCAAAAAAGTGTCAATCTTTTTAAAGAAAAACACCTTTTTTTGTTGAATAAAGAAGGGGTGCAGCGTGAATTGACTTTTAGACCCAATTCCAACAGATTGACAGATAACGAATTTGGCGATATTGTCAATAAATTAGAAATAGGAGATTCTTTTATATGTGTCCTAAAGGATGAGGACAATAATAACTATACGGTTGTAGTCAATGTCCAGCCCAATAGTTCCGGATACATACAGCCTCTTTTTATACCCATAGTCAATAGAAATCACCGATTTAAATACCAGTTGGTCACACGCTATGATGGTCACCAGATCTTGAAGATTGATACGACGCTTGAAGAGAATAAAAAAATTGTTGATGGTTACAAGCGTGTTCCTAAAGTTACTATTCAACATTATCCCAAATTTGAAACAGTTATTAATTATTTAGCGGAAAACGATTCTACGGTTGCCCTTGGTAAGCGCAACTTTGTCGTCCATCCGGTAAACAAGCCTACAGATGAATATTTATTGGTTACTACTGAACCGGGCGAGATCCTGAATGCCAATCAATTAACCCTTGATTGGAATAAAATGGTTGCCAAGCCCGATAGTCCTATATTTGCTAAATCTTATCTTCAGAATATAACCAACCATTCGATCAATCTTTTTGCCGATGATAAAAGATATGACCTCGTTTCGATGCGGTGGACATACTTAGATGGTCGGAGTTTGAATAAAGCTTATTACTGGAAAAACGGTGAAACGTATCCGCTTGACCTAATCAAAGAAATGAAAAATCCATTTTCTATTATGATAGACAGAATAGTGGTGAAAGACAGTCGATTGGGTTTTATCTATATTCCTCAAGCCTTTATTTTTAATTTTCAATAGATAATAGATCCTATAACTCTTTCTTTGTTATACTCTCGTCCGGCTTTGGAGAGTGGTGAATATTTTTTTTTAAAACATCCTTGTTTTGATAGGCTCAGTGCTGAATTCATTATGAATTAACTTTCCTAAGAAGTGAACTTTTTTATCTTTGCGTTTCGTTCATCAAACAAAGTCAACGAATTGAATGAAAAAGAACATCCTTGTTTATAAATTTGGGGGAGCGTCCATCAAAGACGTGGAAGGTATCCGTAATGTTGCCGGTATTCTCAAGCAACATGCAGGGAAGAAAATTGTGGTTGTGATATCAGCTTCAGGCAAAACAACCAACCACCTTGAAGTGGTGATGAATGCCCATTTTAATCAAACCGATGGAATAGAAGCTGCCCTTGCGGTTGTTAAGGATCATCATAAGATGTTGATGGATGGGCTTTTTAGTCCGCATGATGCAATTTATGACGAAGTCGCTGCCCTTTATAGTGAAATTTCCTGGATTACAGCACCACCACGAAGTAAGGATTACGACTTTATATATGATCAATTGGTTAGTTTGGGGGAATTGTTATCCACACGGATTGTTGCAGCCTATCTCAATCGAAGTGAATTACACACCCAATGGATTGATGCCCGCTCTATTATAAGGACAGACGATACGTATCGGGAATCGCAGATAGATTGGGATGTAACTCAGGAGAATATTGATACATCCGTCAAGCCGAATTTAGAGCAAGGTGCTTTTGTGCTAACACAGGGATTTATAGGAAGTACGGCTGACGGTTATACGACAACCTTAGGCAGAGAGGGATCTGATTTTACTGCCGCCATTCTTTCGTTTTGCTTGGACGCTGAAAAGATGATTATTTGGAAAGATGTAGAAGGCGTGCTTACAGGCGATCCGCGTCTTTTCAAAAATGTGCAGAAGTTACCGTGGCTCTCATACAAAGAAGCCATCGAAATGACGTATTACGGAGCTTCTGTGATACATCCAAAAACAATTAAGCCGCTTCAAAATAAAAATATCCCACTCTACGTACAGTCATTTCTCCAACCGGATATTGATGGTACCTATATAGGACCAGATGTCGAAGAGCATTATCCACCAATCGTTATTTTGGATAGAAACCAGACATTGTTACACATTGCTACCCGAGACTTTTCATTTGTAGTAGAACATCACATGGCAAGGCTTTTTAAGGTATTTGCCGATCTCCGTATATTTATCAATATGATGCGCAATACGGCAATATCGTTTACCGTGTGTGTGCCAAATATTCCGGATAGGATACAGCGTTTGAAAGAAATATTGGAAGACGAATATTCAGTTACAGTAGAGGAAGATCTTGAATTACTTACAATTAGGCATTATGAAGAAGAAGTGCTGAAAAGTATGACGAAAGGCAAAATAATTTTAATGGAAGAAAGATTGCGAAATACTGTGCAGTTAGTAATAAAAGACATACCTTTAATCGAAAGAATTTGAAAACAAGGGGGATTAGCTCAGTTGGCTAGAGCGCTTGCATGGCATGCAAGAGGTCACCGGTTCGAGCCCGGTATTCTCCACTTTGTTTGATAGACTTCCTATAATTAAAATCCACTTTTACTTATCCTCTGATATTCCGTTGCCTTGTGATTCAAAAATTGGCGATTGCTTTATTAAGCCGTTTTCTAAGAGATATTGTAAAATATCCACGGTAACATTAAGGCGGTCATGAAGCAGAATTATGGAATGAGGATTCCAATATTTTTCAATTTTACGAATTGGGCGATGTGGATCTTTTGCTAAGGTATCAAAAGTGCGTATATTCCATGCCATTGTCACTAATCCACTTTTGCGAATGGCTTTTGCAATGGATGGATTGGTGATGCCAAAGGGAGGTCTATAATAAAGTACTTTTTTCCCGGTAATTTTCTCTAATAGAACCGTTGTCGTATTGATTTCGGAAAGATATTTTTTCCAACCATAGAAAGTAGAACGGATGGAATGGTAGAAAGTATGGTTGCCAATAAGATGACCGGATTCAGCGATCCTTCTAACTATTTCCGGGTGGGCATCAGCATTTTTCCCAATACAGAAAAAAATTGCTTTTATTTGATATTGGTCTAATAGGTCGAGGATGAGCGGTGTATATACCGGATGTGGACCGTCATCAAAGGTTAGTATGCCCGTATTAAAAGGACTTTGGGTTATTGATTTTATAAATATTCCACTCCTGATACTTACTATTGCGAATGTAAATAGACTGATAATAAGGATCAAACCAAATAGTATCCACCACATGTAATTATTTTTTCAATTGTATTACAGAGGCATTTTCATTGTCGCCTGAGAGGCAAATGATTTCAATAGCGATATCGGTATCTTGCTTTAGAAAGTCGGCATATTGGCATGCAATACAAAGTCCAAATGCATCGTCAATCATACTTCTGGTGGTATGGATTAGGTCATGATGATTAGGTGATGGAGAACATTTATAAGTAGGATGCGTATTGATGATGTGTGTAGATGAACTCAATTGAGATAGGTGGTTATCAAGTATAGAGATTGGCATGATTTCAGTCGATAATATTTGGAGGCTGCCGGGAGAATAAGTATTGCTAAGTACAAAGGATGATGAACCTTCTCCTTTTAGATTGGCCGTTGTAGAGAATGGCATCAATTGTATGATAGAAGCAATGTTTTCGGGCATTTCGTCTGCAGCTGTCACTAAAAAGGTATTGCCTTTCTTGAGCATTATTCTTGAAATAGCATCTTCTAATGCATCGAAGAATGAAAAAATGCGGTTGCTCCAAGTCATGTTATAACCATGGTTATCAGTGATAATGCCCAGTGTTCCGGCTAGTGTGTTGTGTGTAGATTGAATGAAAGGAGTTGGAGTCAATAAGTTTTCTTTACGCTCCACCAAATTGTTGAGAAAGGCGTATGTGTCATAGGTGCAGCCTAAAGAAGTGGCACATATAATGCCATTGATCTTGATGTTCCGTATAGCCAACAGTGAAGTGTATAATCCCATTTTAAGGATTTTGCTCAAACGGCGCATGGAGCGTGGATCTAAGACGGTTTCATATTCCGGTTCCGCAGTAATATTTTCTTCGATAATTTCGCCGTTGTGCAATGAATAGCGGCTGATGGCATTATATTGAGCGATATAAATGTCCATGATTTAGGCTTTACTAAAGATGAGGGATGAACAATTGCCTCCAAAGCCTAAGGCATTAGATAATACATGTTGAACTTCTGTTGAATAGCATTCTGAAAACGAAGCAAATCGGTGACCTTCTATCGCTTCACCAAACCTCAGAGACGGATATACCTCATTGTATTGTAGTGATAAAACAGAAAAAATAGCTTCGACAGAGCCCGATGCAGCCAGGGTGTGGCCTGTATATGATTTGGTTGATGCGATGGGCGGCACCTTCTCGAAGACTTCTTGAACTGCATTGCCCTCAGACAGGTCGTTGTTGATAGTGCCGGTGCCATGGGCATTGATATAAGAAATATCTTTAGGCTGCAATCCGGCATCCTTTAGGGCAGCACACATTGCAAGCTGTGCTCCGATTCCAATCTCGCTGCTTGCAGTCTGATGATGTGAATCATTGGTATTGCCATAACCACTTACATAGCCAAGGATTGTTGCGCCTCTTTCTATTGCATTGGTTTCCGATTCTAAGATGAGGAAGGCAGCCGCTTCCCCTAAGTTTAGGCCTCGACGTCTATTGTCCATTGGATTGGATAGGTCTTTATCTAAAATCATCAATGAGTTAAAGCCATTGAGGGTGAAGCGACATAGGGCATCAGCACCTCCGGCAAGAGCATACATTGATTTGCCGGTTAAGATATCTTGTGCTGCTTTTCCAATACAATTGGCTGATGAAGAGCAGGCGGTAGATATAGCATATCTTCGGCCGGTGAAGCCATAGTAATCTCCCAGCAAGGAGGAACTTGCTCCACAGTCGTGGTATTGAAATCCGGCATAATCCACTTCATTCCCTTGTAGTCGGGATTCTACAAGATTTTCTGAAATATCAATGCCTCCAACCGTCGTTGCATAGTACAAATCAATGTTCTTGTGCGTCAGCAAACCGGCTTGATCTAATGCTTCTTCAATTGCAAAGGTGCTTAGCAGAACAGATCGCGGTATGTAATTGGATGTGAAGCGTGTTCCGGCTCTAAGTTCATCATTGGAACACTTTATTTCACCAGCCGGCAAGATATCACTTAATCTTGTTTGTAAAATGGAAATATTGCTAATACCATGGCGATTTTCGTATAGGGAAGTATGATTGGCGACCAATCCTTTGCCCAAAGGCGAATATATTCCCATTCCGGTTATCACGACACGGTTTTTAGCCATGCATCCTATGTTTTTGGATGTATTCTGCTATGGAGTGTACAGAGGTGAATACTTCACGGGCTTCGTTTTGATTGTCGAGCTTTATGCCATAATCATTTTCCATCATAACAATTATTTCAAGCGCATCTATTGAGTCAAGTCCCAGTCCGGTACCAAAGAGCGGTTCATTTTCATCAATACTTTCCGGTGTCAAATGTTTCAGATTAAGCTGGGCGATAAGTTTTTCTTTCAATTCTTGGATTAAATCCTCCATTACCAAACAGTTGTTTTGTGCAAATTTAGTAGTTCTTATGATAATAAAATGAGGATTGGAGATTAATTATTGGCAAATTTTATTTTTCTTTTTCAGATGTCATTGATATTTAGGGCGATAGATTGTTGATTACGAAGATTTAAGCAGCTTGATTCGGGCAAATGATTTTTGGTGAAGCATGTCGGTTTCTACCCATCCGGTGACACAATATTCAAATGGTTGAGCTACGAATGCAGTTTCGAGGATTAAATCCGTATTTTCATCATCCAAGACATCAAAAAATCCATTATATCCTGTCCAGCCATGCCGAATGGCAAGTTCCCCATTTAGTATATTTGGGAGGGTATATACAAAAACCGACGGACTTGGAAGTTGATTGTAATAAATAGATTGATGGTGAAAGTGGTCAGAAGAAAGAGATGCATATTGACTGAAAAAAATTGTTGCAACTGAGGATGGCTTTGTCTTTGATATCAAATCAGTATGATGTTGGAGCAGTTGTTCTACGGCTAAGAAGCCGATTTTGCACAATTGGTTCATTTTAAAAAATTTGGGATATTGGATATTCGAATCTTTGTAAAGAAGGTTGAGTTGTTGTTCAATGTCTTCAAACTCACCTTTAAAGTTCAGTTCGACAGAGTTGATTGTAGTAAAAGTCGGCATATTTGAATTAATTTTTATGGAAAATGAGTGCGCAGTTGCCACCGCCAAATCCGGAAGTACATTTTAAAATTGTCTTAAAAGTGCCTTTCTGATTATGCGAAGAAATAGCGATGGGGTGGGCAGTGCCGGGATTGGTATATCCTGTTGTAGCGGGAATAATATTGTTTGACAAGGCTAATAGGCTGATGATACTTTCGAGGATGCCTGCAGCGCCGAGGGTATGGCCATAAATACCTTTCAAGCCAAAGCAAGGTGTTGATTGAAGGCCGCATCGGTGGATAGCTACTGATTCCATGTCGTCATTGTAGATAGTAGCTGTCCCGTGTAGCGATATTGCATCAATAGGATATTCTGACTGGCTTGAGACGTGTTGAATGGCTTGATACAAGCCTTCCCCTGTTCTGGATGGACCACTTATATGATTTGCGTCATTGGATACAGCGCCGGTTACATATTGGATTTGAGTAAGACCATTGAATGGCAATGCTTCTTTGCAAAGTACTAAAGCGGATGAAGCTTCACCCAGCGAGATGCCATCCCGATTTTTGTCAAACGGCATTGCCGGTTGAGTGCTCAGGGCTTTGAGGCTGTTGAATCCTGTCAGTGTAAAGGTGGTACATAGGTCAACACCACAGATGACCACGTTGTCGGCAATTCCGGACTGTAAATAAGCTGCGCCCAATTGAATAGCTTGACTTCCAGAGATACAGGCATTGCTGAGGATGGTGCAAGGCCTGATGGGTTTGAAATGGGTATTTAATTGGGATGAAAGGTGATGGAAGAAGGTTTTAATGTTATGAATATTGGGTTTGTCAAATGCATATAAGTCTATGTCTCCCTTTGTTGTGGCGACGATGATAGCCGTTTTTTTCCAATTAATTTGTTGGTTCTTTATAGCACAATTGATGGCTTCAATACATAATAAGGCTGATTTCGTATAATGAGTGCCATATTTTTCAAAAAGTTGTTGCCACTGTTCAGCAGAAAGGTAGGATGCATAGGTCTGAGTGCCATCATTTAGAGTCATAGGCAAGAGAGAACTATCCTTATTTAGGACATTAGTCCAGTGATTGACAAGGTTTGTCCCCCAGTTATTTACAATAGAGCCGCCGGTGCAGAATACTTTATTCATCATTAGCGTTTCTTATAGTAAGCCGGATTTTTCTTTCCAAGATTGAAAAAATGGTGGAAAAGTGAGTTGTAACTCGCCTTTCAAGTTGATAAAAACCTGTGTCGTTTCGGCGGTGGCGCACAATTGTTGATCTGCTATATTGTAAATTTCGTATTGAAAGATTATTTTAGCTGCTTGTGTGTCCAAAAAAGTACAAATAACATTTGCCTCATCGCCATATTTAAGAGATTTGCGATATTTTATATTGAGATCCACTACGGGTACATGATAACCGTTGGCTGCGATGCTGAGGTAGTCGATATGGTGTATATGGCCAAATTGTTCCCGACTATCTTCTAAGTATTGGATATAATTTCCATGCCATACAATGCCCATGGAATCGACTTCGTTGAAACGGACAGTGATTTGATTGGTTATAGTTAGAGTCTTTCCTGTTAGTCCGGACATTTCAAAAATTTTGGAGGCAAACTTAATGAAATTTTGATTAAACGTCCTCTTGTAACACGATTTTCATAGAGCATTCAGACAATAAAGTATTATTTAAGAAGGAGCTGCATTCTATGATAATAAAATTCATGATTTGAGCGGTCTGTCTGACTTCTGTGGTGATGGTTTGTTGGGAGGAAGGAAGGTGGTGGATGGTAGCTTTTTCAATGGCTCCTATAAAGCCCACTTTAGGCTTTTCATTGGCGGAAAGTGCCTGATAGCCTGAACGAAGTGCTGCTGATTGTGCCATATTTTCGATAAGACCATAGGCAGAAAGTCGATTGTTTTCTAATAAAAGATGAGTTGATGGAATAAAAAAGCTGGTTATTGTTAAATCATCTTTATGGCTTGTTATTTTATCAACAAGGACAAAGGGCTCTCTTTGTGGAATTAATCTTTCTACAGGTATATCAAACATAAATCTTTACAAAATAAATATTAAAGAGGTGAAATTTACTCCCTAAATAAGCCTATACTAGCACCAATCCAGTCTTTATCCTTGTTGTACTTAACGCCGATCATTTCACCTTTACTCATCCTGATTAGGTTATTGATGAGTCTTGGCTTGGGTGCGCCTTGTTCCCAGGTGTGCATCATTCTTATTTCAAATTTAACGGGTTCGTCGGGATTGGGTGTTTCGATGCCAGCGTGATAATGTACTTTTTCCTGCAATATCCAGTTTTCCGGATCTTTAACTTGTTCAACGTCTTGATGGGTCACATTAAACTTTACGCCTTCGCCACTAAAAGAAAAGAGTGGCTTTAAGACATAATTTTCTAAGTCATTGGGTATGTGGCTGATGGTATTGAGGAATCGGGTTTCAGGGATATACGGATTGTGATGGATAAAGGGCATGGTGTATTTGCTGATTTTAAAGAACCAATTCGGGTGGCCTATCCATTCAACGTCAACTTCGTCTCTAAAGTCGAATTCGGTGACGAGGTCTTTTCTCTTTTCCAATTCGTCAAATATGACGCGGTTGTATATTTTTTCAACGTCAATTTTTTTACCATTTTCAATATAATATAAATGGCGACCATCTTTTTTGAGATCACATAGGTCTAATACTTTAATACCCAATAGTTGGTGGCTTCCATAAAAGTCGATGGCGGTATTTTGTTTTTCAGGTTCTATTTCTAAAAGAACGACATTTTCAGGCTTACTTTCACCGACGATGATTTTTTTCAAATATTCTATATAGGATTCGGTATTAAGCCCATCAAAAAAAGGCTTTAAATCGCGAGGCAGGTCGTAGGCATCGATATAACTTTCATACAGCAAATTTTGAAAACAATATAAAGAGGGAAAGCCTTGCATTTCAATGAGCTTAGGAGAAATTACTCCATTTTTGTCAATGGTAATGCCAAAGTCAAACTGAATGAATGTGGTATTCAAATTTTCATTGGGTACTTCAAAGCCGATTTTTGAAATAGCGCTATCGCAGTTTTTCTTAAACTCATCGGTTAAAAGATAAGAGGTAAGGGTGTCACAAGCGTCTTTGAGTTGATGTCTGATATCCCCGGGGATAAAGACAGGAGTCTCTGATATCCTAAAGGTTGACTTCTGTCCAAACCCTGTATTTACCTTGTCAAGCAAAGTTTGATATTTTTCGGGTGTAAAATTTTTATTGAATTGCTTTCTTAATTCCTTATCCATATTGTTGTTAAATAAATGTACCGTGAAAGTAAGTAAATAATTTTAGAATGCTGGTGAAGAATGTCAATTCTACATTCTTTTTTATTAGATATAGGAAATAAATATTTGTAAATAAAAATAAAACAATGAAATGTACATTAAAAATAAACTAATATGTAAATTTGAAGTTCTAAAAATCCTGATTATTTCAACCCAAATTCCGAATTAGACAATTGCGGAATCGATTTACGACTCGTAATCAATGGTTTATAGAAACCATTGATTACGAGTCGTAAATCGGGATTAACCCTCATAATCAGCATTTCACGGTTTTTCAAAACCTATACTGCTGAATTACATCTAACTAAATCACAACAAGATGAATATCAAATACTTGTAAACATATTGATTCGTGACTATTTGAACTTCAGCACAACAAACAGTTAGCAATATATTTCTTAAAGACAACATTTTGCCTTTAAGTGGAATTCGGGTACAATCCGAGAAATATTTCCAATCCATGAAATATTGAGTACACATTAAAATAATACCGATTTTGACCATTTCTGGCAATAGAACAAACAGCATTTAGTGCATCATGATTTTAAATACTTTCGCCTTGATATTTCTGTTGATTGGCGATTGTTTTGAGTGTATTTTGATAAAAAATCATCTAATTTGATTGCATTTTCGACCGAATAGTTGCCGATTCCGGTTCGTCGTAATGTTGTGAGATAACCACCGCTTCCGAGGGCTTTTCCTATGTCGTGGGCTAATGACCGGATATACGTACCTTTGGAACATGTTATTTTGAAGTTTAAGTCGGGCCATTGGCTATCATCGAGCGTGAGATTTTTTATTTCAATGGGTCTTGCTTCTAATTGGCGGTCAATACCTTGGCGTGCCAATTCGTAAGATCTTTTGCCATCTTTTTTTATAGCGCTATAAATAGGTGGGATTTGTAGGATTGAACCTAAGAATCTATTTTTTACGTTTTGTATGGCTTCTTTGTCAATATGGTCAATCGGGAAGGTCTGATCGACTTCGCTTTCCATGTCATACGTTGGTGTGGTGGCACCTATTTTGATTGTACCAGTATAGATTTTTTCTTGTGCTTGAATGAGATCAATATTCTTCGTGTATTTGCCAATACATAGTATGAGGAGACCGGAAGCCAGTGGGTCAAGGGTTCCGGCATGACCAACTTTCAATTTTTTTATTCCAAAATGTTTGCACAATGCTATTCTAATTCTGTTGACCACATCAAAAGAAGTCCATTCAAGCGGCTTGTCTATAAGAAGTAAAACACCTTCTTGATATGCCTCCAGTTGAGTGGGCAATGATTCTAATGTAGTTGTGTACATGCGAATGCGGATTATTTTTGTGATTTGTTAAACAATAGTGTTGCTGTAACGGGATAATGGTCGGAGAATTGCCTTCGATAGATATCGTGGCTATAGACCATAATAGAAGGGTCCACTAAGATGTAGTCAATTTTTAATCCGGGGAGATTACCTGCCCAAGTTGTACCAAATCCTATACCTCTTTCTTTGAATGCATCTTTAAGGCCTTCCGATAATTTGTGGTAGATGAAGGATTGAGGAGTATCATTAAAGTCCCCACACAGGACAACAGGATAGGGTGAGCTATGTGCGTGGTTTTTTATTTTTAGCGCTTGTTGATACCGGATTCTCGTTGCCATTTTATATTTAAAAAACATGCCCTTTATGCCTTTATAGGTTTCTTCTTTTTCTAATTTGTTGAGTGTCACCAGTGTATCTGCTTGGAGGCTAATGGTGTTGGAATGAAGATGAGCACTGTAAAAGCGGATGATTGTTCCATTAAAATTAATATCTGCCCATACACAATCACCATTCCCTTTATCAAAGGGTACTTTGCCACTCTGCTCTATAGGAAAAACACTCAAAATGGCTGTATTGCTATTGTATCCGGGATATCTGCAAGTATAAGGATAAGCGAGGGTGGACTTGAACCATTTCAGGTTAGGGTTGGTGCTTTCTTGGATACAAAGGACATGGGGGAGCTTATTTTCTTCCATAAAAAAAGCGAATTTTTCCCTATTTTCTTTGATACTTCGAGTTGGATAGGAGGTTAGTTTGGATAATGCCCTTATATTGTATGACATAACTCGAATAGTTTTGTCATTATCGTGCTCAGTCGAAGGCAATTTTAATCCGATAATCCCACTAAATGAGCTCCATCCTAATAATAATGTGGAAAGGGATAGGACAAACCACCATTTTTTTCTAAAAACCCAAAAGATGACATAGAAAAGATTTATGAAGACAAAAAAGGGATAAAGTAGGCCGAAAAGGCCGAAAATCCAGTGTTTGTACGGATTTATGACGGGTGAAAAATAAGACAAAGCCAGGAGCAAAGCTGCCAGAATATTTGTAATAATGAATATGGTTCTGATAGCTTTCAATCTATTGTTTACTTATATTGTCCAAAAAATCTATTTCATCTTGGTTTAGGCTGTTCTTCCCATTTTTTTTAATTTTTTCAAGGATGCTATCCAATTGTTGTTCTTTCGGGATTTTTGGTTGTCTGTTGGAAGAAGATTCATATTTTTTGACAGAATCAAAGATGCTGACGATTTTTGATTTCTTATTGGGTTTTCTTTTGATGAGGGGTTTTGATCTGTTGTATCTATGAAAGATTGCCGATAGGTCGATACCTCTTCGTAATAATATGATAAACAGGAATCCGGTTGCTGCACCACCCAATCCTGCCAATGCTCCACCGGCGACGACCTTTGACGCTATTCCGAGGATTTGGAAAAGTATCAAAACCATTGCGATAAACTTTATTCTGACATTGCCTATTAAAACAAGCCTCATCGAATACTCGGGAGCTAATGTGGCTGCGGCTACAATTATTGCCATTACAGGCGCTGTTGCACCCATAATCATAAAATGCCCAGGTTGAAATCCCGGAATAAGTGAGCTGATAATGACTGCAAGGAAACCACCCAAAATAGCTCCATACGTATATATTGGAAGTATGCGGCGGTCGCCGATGAGGTCGCCGGCAATTTGCCCAAACCAATATAACAGTAACATGTTAAATAGTATTTGCCAAATACTTGGATGGATTAAGCTATAGGTGATAATGGACCAGGGTTGATATGCAAGATGCTTGATGTCTGACAAGGTGACCCATGAAATCAAGTGATTGTACACACTCTCGTCAGCACCTGATAAAGCTACTATTATAACTTTGGAAAAAAGAAGAACAAGAAACACACAAATATTGATTAATATGATCTTTGTGACCATATTGCCCCTATTTAATTCATATTTTATATCCTTTATAATCGAGTCAAACATATTATAAATATAATGCTGATAATGGAATTTCCAAATGATTTCTTATAATTTATTTATTTTTGGAAGCTGCGGATGAATTTTTTATTCTTCGACATTTAGGCTGTGGCCTAAGTAAAAGATATAATTTAATGTTGTTTTCTGCCTAATGTATGATGTTCTGTACTCGATATGTAATTTGTTGAACCGAAATCCGCAGTAGAGAGTATATTGAATCTTTTATCTGTATTTCTAATCGGTAAAATACGGTTTTTCAAAACCTTTACTGCTGAATTTGATTTTAACCCAAATCTACAGTTGAGAATGTTAAATTGTGTATCAGTATTTTCCTCATAATCAGCACTCTAAGGTTTTGGCAAAGCTTAATTGCTGAATCCGAATTTAAGCCTTTGTATTATACATATAGTGTAAAGCCATGTTGTCGTCAATTATGACCTCTTTGGTGCAACAAACCCTTGGTTTTCCAGAAATAACAAATTGCTAGACCGGTCAGAGCGCCGCCAATATGAGCGAAGTTGGCTACATTGCCCACTTGTCCGAAGCCCATAAATAGGTCTATTACAAAATATAACAATGCTAAATACTTCATCTTGATAGGTATAGGCGGAATAAGTAACATTACTGTCATATTGGGAGCCAGCATTGCCACTCCAATGAGACAGCCACTTACAGCTCCCGATGCGCCTAACATCCTGACCATACCTAAATAATCAGATGTAAAGTACCAGAATATCCACTGAGCTACAAATGCACCAATTCCACATAATAAGTAAAAGCGGAGAAACTTACCTTCTCCCCATACGCTTTCCAATAAAGATCCAAACATAAACAATCCGAACATGTTGAAAAAGATATGACTTATGTTGGCATGATTAAACATGTGGCTCAAAGGTTGCCAAAACCTAAATTCGGGTGAAGTTGGGAAAAAGAGACAAAGCATTTCCTTGAATTGAGGTGGGGAAAAGCTTAATATGACAAATACTATAACATTGAGTATGATTAGTTGTTTGACAACATTTGTAATTCGAATCATATTTTATTTTTTATTATATTTTCTATTTCTGAAATGGAGCAAGTGCCAAAGCATGAGTTACCCCTTTCATCGTAGTTGGGATTATCGCATGCAAATAATTGGTCGATGAGGTTGGACATTTCTTTGTGTTTTAGTTCTTTGCCTCTTGAGATGGCATTTTTATTGGCATAAGCCAAAGCCATGGCGTGATGAAAATCAAACGTTACTTCTACTTCCTGATGTAGCACATCCAGTACTTCTTCAAACCAGGATTTTAAGTCAGTTCCTTCTTCTAAAAACGAAGGGAATCCATGGATGATAAAATCATAATTATCTTTTATTTCAATATCAAAGCCGACCGAAACTAATTTGTCCAAAATGGTTAAAAGCATTTCGGCTCTAATGGTATCGAAAGTTAATGTTTCCGGAAACAGACTGGTTTGAGTAATCGCTTTTGCCTGAACTGTATTTTTATAATACCTTTCAAATAAGATTCGATGGTGGGCATTGTGTTGGTCTATGATCATCATGCCTGATTTTACTTGTAAGATGATAAAAGACTTATGAAGTTGGATGACGTTGATGAGATTGATTTCTTCAGTTTCTGTTACTTCATCATCATTGTCATTATCATTGTCATTATCATTGTCATTATCCATCTGGCTACTAAAGACCAATGATTGATTCACGGGCGTTTCAACGGTTTTATTGACGTTTATATTTTCATATAGATCCCTCCATCTGCCGGTGTTTTCTTTGTAAAAGTCATTGGAGATCCGATAGTTATCTCTTGGTGGGCTGGGATTAGTTGACTGAGGAATATGTGGTTTGGTAGATGTTTCATTGTTCCATGCCCTCGATAATTCTTCATCTTTATCAAAGTCGAAAGACGGTGTGACGAGGTTAAAAGAGAGTGCATGTTTTACGGCCGATTTCAGATAGGTGTAGATTAAATGTTCGTCGTCAAATTTTATCTCTTGTTTAGTTGGATGGACGTTGACATCAATTGAACCTGGATCTATTTCTAAAAATAAAACATAAAAGGGAAAGTGTGCAGGCGGGATAATCTTTTCATAAGCCGACGTAATTGCGTGATTCAGTAAGTTGCTTTTAATAAATCTGTGATTGACAAATAAATACTGGTCTCCTCTTGTTTTTTTTATTTGTTGTGGTGTACCTATGACGCCATATATTTTGAGTTTTTCGGTATCTTCTTCTACTGATAATAACCGTTTTTCTATATCATTTTTAAAAATATTGGCGACTCTTTGTTTTAATGAAGACTTGTCTAAGAGGTAAATTAAATCGTCGTTATACACCAGTTGAAATCTAATTTCCGGGTGTGATAATGCCAGTCGGATAAATTCCTCATAGGCATGTTTTTTTTCAACATCGTTGGATTTTAAGAAAGTTCGACGTGCCGGAATATTGAAAAATAGATTTTTGACAGCTATCGTTGTTCCTGCCTGAGCTTGTACTGCTTCTTGAGAAACGACTTTATTCCCTTCATTGATGATATGTGTTGCTACTTCATCATCGTGTCGTTTGGTAGTCATTTCTACTTGAGCTACAGCGGCAATAGAAGCCAAAGCTTCACCTCTGAATCCCATGGTTTTAATGGCAAAGAGGTCACGGGCACTTGATAGTTTGGAGGTGGCATGACGCTCAAAACTCATCCGCGCATCCATGGGTGACATGCCGACACCATTATCTATAATGGTTATTAAAGTCTTTCCTCCATCTTTTAAAATCAAACTTATCTGCGTCGATCCTGCGTCGATTGCATTTTCCATCAATTCCTTAACAACGGATGCCGGACGCTGAACGACCTCACCTGCTGCGATCTGATTTGCCAATACATCGGGAAGTAATTTTATACAGTCAGACATATTCAATTTTTCAATTTTCAAGACCAAAGGTAATCATCTTTTTGCGCAATTTTTGTTGATTCCTAATTTGTCAAGTCTCATTTTTATTTATAATCTATAGGTAATTTGTTAGAATATGGAGAAACAATTTAACCAATAATATTGTTTTAACATTGCATTAGAATGTGTAAAAAAGTATTTTGAAATTATATTGTTCGAAGATGAGAGTAGGCTAGACGGAAATGAATACAGGATTGGTGAGAAAATAAAAAATGGTTCATTTGCTGTTACCTCCCTATTACATCAGCGTCATAATAAATGGAGTATAGGCAAGGTCTATGGAGAGTTGTATTGGGTAAAACCCGAATTCCTCTGAAAGACAATATTTTGCCTTTAAGAAGAATTTGGGTTAAAAATTTGATTATTATAAATTTATAATATATTATTAAAAAATAGAATATGAAACTAATATTTTTTCTTTTTACCTTATTGCCGTGTGTTGCTTGGGCACAGGTTAGTGAAGGTGTAAAGGCTATGTCTCAAGGGAGCAATAATGCATTGACGGTTACTTTGTCGGATATTCGAGCCAATGATGTGGATGCTGTTTGGAAGGATTATATGAAAACGATGGGAAATAAGACAAAGTACCAACGAAAAGAAAAAGAATATTTCGTTGATGATGCCAGTATGCCCGAAATCAGTAAAAGTACGGTGGACATTTATTCAAAAACGGAGGAGTCCGGCAAAGACGTTCAATTTAGTGTGTGGTTTGATTTGGGAGGAGGTTATTTGTCTTCGTCAGGTCAGCCTGTTCAATATAAAGCTGCTGTTAATGTGATGAATGATTTTGTACGTGAAATAAGCCGCTTCAAGCTAAATGAGCATCTGAAAACTGAAATGAATAAGATTTCGAAGATGAATAATGACTTGAAAAAGTTGGTAAGCGACAAAGATTCTTATGAAAAAGATATAAAAAAGGCAGAAGAGAAAATCGTCGATGCCAAGGCTAAAATAGAACAAAACATCAAAGATCAGGCTGCTAAGCAAGCCGAAATAACAACTCAGCAAGCTGCTATCGACAAGGTGAAATCTGATTTAGATAAGATCTGATTCTACAAGACTTTTTCAGGAAATTATAGGATTCTTTTTTCTTTGGCGGAAAGTCAGGATGGTTCATTTTATGTACCGTATATCTTGTACTAAAGGCGCATAAGGTTAGTTTTTCAAAAGACATCAATTAAAGCTTCTTTCATAAATGTAGAAACTTGTTATTTTTGTTTTAGAAAAGGTGAAATTTGAACGATTTAGTTGTCTCCATTGCGCATTTATTGTACGCAAAGCATATTGGATTTTGTATTTATAGACTACCATCAGACAATACTTTTAAAATTGCCATAGAGCAAGGTGTTTTTAAAAGTGATTCCAAAAAAGTACTATTGGTAAAGCCATTTGTGCCGCAGTCAAAAAGAAAAGAGTTGACATTGGATTGTTTGGATAGTATGTCATCTTTAGTGGAAGTAGAAAGCTTTGTCAGGGATTGGAAAGGCAATAAAACAAGTGTTGAGGGAGATTTGCCCACGGCAACAGAGCAATCAGAATATCTGGAATCCTTTGAAAAATATAAGGATGCCATTGAGTCAGGTGTTATTAAAAAAGCGATACTTTCTCGCGTGATTCGAATTGAAAAACCCAAGAAATTTGATGAAATAGCCTGTTTTGAAGATTTGGCTGCGTCATATCCTGATGCTTTTGTGTACATGTTGATTCATCCCACATCCGGAACATGGCTTGGTGCAACTCCAGAATTATTACTGCAACAAAAGGATTCCAAAGCTTTTGTAATGGCATTGGCCGGTACACAATCCAGGCGTGACGACTCTTTATATCAGTGGCGAGACAAGGAGGCCGTTGAACACGAGATGGTCGGAATTCACATTAAGGATGTTTTTTTGCGACACAATTATCGACTTATTCATTCTAATGGTCCGTATTCTGTAGAGGCCGGCAAAGTGGCACACCTGAGGACGGATTATATGTATGATGTTCCGCCTTCAGTAAATTTAGAAAAACTGGTGACAGAACTTCATCCGACGCCTGCAGTTGGCGGCATGCCGATTATTGAAGGTATTGAATGTATATTGGAAAATGAAGGCTATGACCGTACATATTACAGTGGCATAATTGGAGAGATAGATGACGCCGGTGATGCACAACTGTATGTTAATCTGAGGTGTATGCAGGTGGGCGAGAGTGAAATAGCTGTATATGTAGGCGGTGGAATAACCAAAGATTCACAAGTGCAGGAAGAGTGGGAGGAAACGGTTTTAAAAAGCAAAACATTGATTGATAGAATTGTTCAGAAATTTGATATGAATTAATCATAGTTTCATTAAATGCTTTTTACCTTTGCTGTACTCATTGATATAGTGAAACAGATCTGTTGAATATAGTGAAGGTTAAACCTTTTTCAGCAGTATGAATATGGGCAAGACAAATAGTGCTGATTATGCAGGATGTTCCGATGTAGGAAGAACTTCAATGGTTTCTGTAAACCATTGATTACGAGCCGTACATCGATTGCGTATTTGTATAATGCGGAATTTGGGTTCAATATGGGTGTCTTTAGAAAAGTAACGAAGTGATAAATGGAATTAACAAATAAAGAAGGAGTAAGACTAATAGTTAATGCATTGGCTGAATTGGGGATGAGGCATGTCGTGATATGTCCGGGATCTCGCAATGCTCCCTTTGTTATATCTTTCAACCGGCATTCTGCATTCAAGTGTTACAGCATCAGGGATGAGCGAAGTGCGGGTTTTTTCGCATTGGGATTAGCCAAAGAGACACATCTTCCGGTAGCTATATTGTGTACCAGTGGTTCTGCAACCGTTAATTTTGCGCCAGCTATCACAGAGGCTTATTATCAAAGAATACCTCTTGTTGTCCTTACAACCGATCGTCCTGAAATATGGGTTGATCAAGGTGATGGGCAGACGATACGGCAACAAGGGATTTACAATAATTATATCCGCAAAAGTTATGTTTTAAAAGGAGATGCGGAGAAAGCCGATGAGTTTTGGTATAATTCGAGATGTTTAAGTGAGGGTTTTGCGATAGCTACTTTGTCAGATCCCGGTCCTATACATTATAATATACCACTGCATGAGCCTTTGTATAACATGGTTGAAGCACTTGATAAAAAAAATAGGATTTTTCTTCAAAAGCCAATTATAAGTCAATTGTCGCACGAAAATGCGGAGACAATGGCATCAGCTTTGTCCCTTAGTAAAAAGGTGATGATATTAGTAGGTCAGTTATCAGACCAAGATGGGTTGTTGGATCTTTTGATAGGGATAAATGCCCATCCTCAAGTTGTTGTATTGACAGAGACACTTTCCAATATGTACCATGCTTCTTTTATAGGATGTATAGATCGGTGTATTACGGGGTTGACAGATGAGGAGATAGGTGGATTGATGCCTGATATACTCATTACAATTGGAGATGCCGTTGTGTCAAAGCGTATAAAAAGTGCTTTGAGGAAGTTTAAGCCGGTAGAACATTGGAATATTCATCCCTTTGATAGCAGGACTGACACATATCAATCATTGACCCAAGCTGTTCCATTAAATCCGGCAGTTTTTTTCCAACAAATAATCCATCAAGTGACTTCCAATCATTCCGGTTATCAGGAAAAGTGGAAAGATTTAGATAAAAGGCGGCGGAATAGACATCAATGGTTTGTCAATCGGTGTGAATATAGTGATTTGTACGTCTTTGGCAGGATTTTCTCAGCCTTAAAGGAAGGAAGTAACTTACATATAGCCAATAGTTCACCTGTACGGTATGCCCAGTTGTTTGATGATTCCTATCGAGTTAAAATGCATTGCAATAGGGGAACCAGTGGAATAGAGGGATGTACCTCGACGGCGATGGGTTCGGCTGCTGCCTCTTTGGATAAGTCTTTTATTCATATCACAGGCGATGTCGCCTTTCATTACGACGTAAATGGGTTGTGGAATGACAACTTTGAAGGGAGGTTGAAGATTATCGTTATCAACAATGGAGGTGGTGGCATATTTCGAATCATTGAAGGTCCAAATAAGGTGCAGGAACGAAGGGAATTTATTGAAGCTGCTATGGCCACAAATGCCGAAAAAATTGCAGAACATTTCCAATGGAAATACATCAGGGCGGTGGATGCAGAGAGCCTTGGGGAGGCTTTGGATAGCTTTTTAAAGGAAGATGTTGAGAAAACAATTTTGGAAATATGTACCCATCCGGATGAAAATCCATTAATTTTGGAGCAATATTGGAAATATTTAAACGAAGAAAAAGTGCTATGAGTCACATTAAATGGGAAGATATAAAAGAATATCAGGATATAACATTCCGCTATTGTGAAGGAGTCGCCCGGATTGCATTTAACCGACCGGAGGTGCGGAATGCATTTCGGCCGGAGACGGTATCGGAGTTGTTAGATGCACTCATCATCTGTCATGAATCGCAAGAGATAGGCGTGGTGCTGATCAGTGGTGAAGGGCCTTCGCAGAAAGACGGTGGCTGGGCTTTTTGCTCAGGTGGGGATCAGCGAGTCCGGTCTAATACCGGTTATAAAGGAGGAGATGGTGTCAACCGTTTCAATATCTTAGATGTGCAGCGGCAAATCCGTTTTATGAACAAAGTAGTCATCGCTGTGGTGCCCGGCTGGGCTGTGGGCGGTGGACATAGCTTGCATGTTGTGTGTGACCTGACCTTGGCAAGTAAGGAATATGCAATCTTCAAGCAAACAGATGTTGATGTGGCGAGCATTGACGGCGGTTTTGGTTCGGCTTACCTGGCACGTCAAGTCGGACAAAAAAGGGCAAGAGAAATCTTTTTTCTGGGAAAGTCCTATTCTGCTCAGGAAGCATACGAAATGGGTATGGTCAATGCTGTGGTTGATCATGACAAGCTGGAAGCAACAGCATACGAATGGGCGCAAGAAATCCTTGGAAAAAGCCCGACTGCTATAAAGATGGCAAAGTTTGCTCTCAATCTCATTGATGACGGTCTGGTAGGGCAACAGGTGTATGCGGGAGAGGCGACTCGACTTATTTATACCACAGAAGAAGCGAGAGAAGGCCGCGATGCTTTCCTTGAAAAAAGAAGACCTCAATTTGATAAGTTTCCTAAGTTTCCATAAATAAATAGATTGATGACGTCAATTCGAGCATGGTTGGAAGCATTTAGGCTTCATACATTGCCTCTGGCACTGTCCACGATACTCATGGGAAGCCTGTTGGCGGTATATTATCACAGCTTCCAGCCATCAATAATGATATGGGCAATGTTGACTACATTGTTTTTGCAAATTTTAAGTAATCTTGCTAACGACTATGGAGACACAGTGCATGGTGTGGACAACCAAGATCGGATAGGACCAAAGCGAAGTCTTCAGAAAGGTGAAATTACACTTCGCCAGATGGGCATCGCCATATTTATTTGCATCGTGTTGGCATTGATTTCCGGTATTTCATTGATAATACATAGTATGCGCTCTATGGAATTTTCCTATAGTGTAGTGTTTTTCTTGATTGGAATAGCCGCTATTGTCGCAGCCGTCAAATATACCATTGGCAGTAATCCTTATGGTTATTCGGGCTTAGGGGACTTCTTCGTATTCATATTCTTCGGTATTGTGGGCGTGATAGGGACTTATTTTTTACATACCCATCACCTTAGTACATTGGAAATTTTACCGGCAATAACCATAGGATGCTTCAGTGCCGGAGTACTAAATTTGAATAACTTAAGAGATAGGGTCAATGATGCTGCCTCCGGCAAGAATACCTTGGTTGTAAAAATAGGATTAGAAAATGCTAAGTATTATCATGCTTTCTTATTAACTGTGGGCATGCTTACTGCGGTAATATATAGTCTTCAAAGCAGGGCAGGTGTCTTTCAATGGATATATTTAATTGCCTTTGTTGGAATTGTACGCAGCATAATTATTGTTCAAAAAAATGAAAATCCTGTTGCTCTATATCCCGAATTAAAATATTTATCACTCAGCACCTTGTTGTTTACAATATTATTTGGAATAGGCCTCAACGTATAATTGCTCGAATTTTTGACAATGTAAGTTATACGAAAATGATTTTTTAATATACTGAAAATTAGACGAAATCCCGAAAAGTCTGAATTCCTTTAACCCAGATTCCTCATTAGACAAATGCGGAATCGATATACGACTCGTAATCAATGGCTTACAGAAACCATTGAAACGATTCGTACATCGGGATTAACCCTCATAATCAGCACTATACGGTTTTTCAAAACCTATACTGCTGAATTTGGGTTTAACTGATGCTTCGGTTGTATTGATGCGAAGTTTGTTGATACGACTGATTAATAACTTGCAGTCTGACATATTACCTTCAAATAGATTGTGTAATTCTGCCTTTTAGATGATCAAACCTTATTCCGATGGGTATATAGATTCCCCCTTAATGTACTGAATTTTTGGGAATATATTTAATATTTCTCTCGTCAATATAGAATTCATTTTTACCTTTTTTCACAAAAAAGAAACATTTTTGTATGATTTCCCCATTGAACTTTAATTTTCTTACATAAAAATCCATGATTTTATCATAATTATCTTTTAAGACAAATTTCGCATTATTAAGATCCAAAACATTTTTTTTTCCTCCTTCAATATTTACTAGTAGATAATGGTCAACTATGTAATTATCGAAATTAATAACATCCGGGAAATCAAGTTTATTATGCTCGAAATCAAAAAATATGGCTAATTTATTATTTGGCTCCTTAGTAACGAAGATAATTTTTTTATCTTGATTTATAAAATAAAGTATTTTTTCGTACTTTAAATCAAAATTAGAAACCACATCTCCGTTATTATATATTACACCTTGTAATTTATTTTGGTCTGTTACAATAGCAATTTCTCCTCTTGGGCTAACATAACCTTTGATAATATGAATTTCATCATATTTATTTGAAAAGTATATTACTTCACCATCTTCCGTTTCGAATCCGTCAATACTGCCACGTTCTATGGGTGGATGTGCCACTATCGCATCAAATCGTTCCAATTTTTCAACCTTATTTGGAGGAGTTATTGAGAATTCAATCCCATTATAATAAAAATCCATGGAATTATAACGAACTGATCTTGCTTTGTCTAAAGAAGGAACAACTGTGACTTGCATAGTCCGGCAGTCTAAGTACCCCCATTTGCCATTTGTCCCTTTGAATGGTACCAAATAGGCTATATTTTTACTGTTTACATTCTTAGTTATTTGGTAAAGTTTTTTGGATTGCGCTTGAGTTATAAGGGCACTGCTCAAAATTAAAATTAAAATTAAAATAAAATGTTTCATTATAATACTATTTAAATAAATGTGAATAATAGATAAGAAATATTTAAACAAAAGTTATTAAAATAGATAATTGTGTTATATATTAACATCTGAATAACATGAATATAAAATGATGATTCTCTAAGGATGAAGATAGGGATTTTACCTGATATTTATGTAATGGTTGACGACTTTTTTAAAGAATTGTATCAAGAAATAAAAAATGTGTGAATCGAAAGTGGAATATTTTCGGTTCGGAACAGGAAAACTTCCATTTCAAATCTGAACTGATGACGATTTATGTTTTTTACCATCTTAGCTACTATACAAACTTCAGAGCATAGTAAAATGAATTTGAATGTGTGAATCTGAGTGATTATTTTCCGAGTTTAGTCAGTTATGAAATCTTTAACTACTTATAGAAAAAACTGTTTGTTCCATTAATTGTCTTTTTAAAATATAAATTTATGGGACAATGTAGAGGTATTAATTTTATTGATTCCACTACCATCAAGGTGTTTCATATTAAAAGAGAGCATCAGTATAGTGTATTTAAAGGTGTTGCGAATAAAGGCAAAAATACAATGGTTGGATTTTCGGCTTTAAGCTCCATCTAATCATCAATGAAATAGGCGATTTATTATCCTTTTACCTTTCAAAAACACATTGTTGACGATAGAAATATGGATTTCAAGGAATTTCTAACCAAAAATATATTTGGAAAAACCTTTGCAGACCGGGACTTTATCTCCCAAATGATAACAGATTACTTGTGAAATGACGACATTCATTTATTATATAAACTTAAAAAGAATATGAAGAAGCATAATATATCAGACATTGCTAAATTACTTCTAGAATAACAGTCATTAATTGAATCTGACAATGATGAATTGAAGACCATCTGCTCAGTCGAACCTACCCGGCATAGACGTTTACAAAGCTTCTTAAACAATTTTATCGCCGCAATATATACCTATAACTTCTTACTTAAGAAACCCTCTCTGAATATTCAACCCATCTTTGATGATGTTCCGAAATTACCCATCTCCTCTTAAACACTATTCACCTTAATTATGCTTGTATGTATCTTTATAAAATGCCGCCCCAAAACCCTGATTTTAACATAAATTTTACCAGTTGGAAGGGTAGCTTACGCAACCTGGGCTAATAGACATTTTTAGGCTCAAATTGACAGAAACGTTTAATATGATTCGTTTTGAAGGTAATCAAAGGTTTTGAATAAACCGCTTGGCGCGGGTTGTTTGAAACGTCCCGATATACAAATCTTTTAATAAATGTGGAAAAATCGTTTATTGCGAAAAGTTTAGCGATTAGGTGTTTTCTTATGAGGAAAGTGGGCTTCTTGCTTTCCCTTTCAAAGCTGAAAAAACAAGCTGTGGGCAGTATTATTCCAATGTCTTTTCTCTTATAAATTTGTCGTCTCCTTGCTCTACTACTGCATTTTCATTATCTTTGCGAAAATTTATAAACGGCTATCTTATTGTTTTTTTACACTAAGTAAGCGTTTTAACGATCAACAAAAGCAATATGTCAATAATCCCTTCCATTTATAAGCCGAAGAACAAGATTCGTATAGTCACAGCAGGATCACTCTTTGATGGACATGATGCTGCCATCAATATCATGCGACGTATTTTACAGTCATCGGGAGCTGAAATCATTCATTTGGGGCATAATAGGAGTGCCGATGAAATTGTGAATACTGCCATTCAAGAGGATGTTCAGGCTATAGCGATAACTTCTTATCAAGGTGGGCATAATGAATTTTTCAAATATATTTATGACTTACTGCACCAACGGCATGCCGGGCACATTAAGGTTTTTGGAGGTGGAGGCGGGACTATTTTGCCAGAAGAGATAGCTGCTTTGCAGGCCTACGGTATAGCGCGAATTTATTCTCCTGATAACGGAAGATCCATGGGGTTGCAAGGGATGATTAATGATGTTTTGGAGAACAGCGATTTCCCGGTAGGAGAGAAGCAAGACTTTCAAGTAAATCAGTTGAATAGTCATAGTCCTCATGTTGTCGCACGGATGATTACTGCTATAGAGAATTATCCAGAACATCATGAAAAATTGATGGCGGAGCTTCATCAAAAGAGTGAAGCAAGTAAAATTCCTGTAGTGGGAATAACCGGAACGGGTGGAGCAGGTAAATCAAGCTTGATTGATGAATTAATCAGACGTTTTTTACTGGAATACAATAATAAAACACTTGCTATCATTTCAGTGGATCCGAGCAAGCGCAAGTCCGGTGGAGCCTTATTGGGTGATAGAATCCGGATGAATGCCGTCAATCAGTCCCGAATATTTATGCGTTCGATGGCTACACGTCAATCGAATCGAGCTTTAAGTAGTGAAATTAAAAGCGCTCTGGATGTTCTCAAAGCCGCCGGATTTGATTTGATTATTTTGGAGACAAGTGGTATCGGTCAGGCCGATACGGAGATTACTGAATATGCTGACATGTCACTGTATGTGATGACTCCTGAGTTTGGAGCGCCAAGCCAACTGGAGAAAATAGATATGCTTGATTTTGCTGATATTATAGCTATCAATAAATTTGATAAAAGGGGAGCCGCCGATGCCCTTCGCGACGTCAGAAAGCAATATCAACGCAATCATTTGTTGTTTGATAAACCTATAGAGGAAATGCCTGTATTTGGGACTATAGCCTCTCAATTTAATGATCCGGGAACCAATTCTTTCTATTACAAAATTATCGATATCCTCAATGAGCGCACTGATAATAGGTTTGCCGGTGAGATAGACCTTCGTACCGGAGACTCTGAGAAAGTCTATATTATACCTCCTGGCCGAGTTAGGTATCTATCCGAAATATCTGAAGAATGTCGAAAGTACGATGAGTGGGTGGAAGCACAATCTGAAGTGGCCGGTAAAGTTCAATCCATCAGGCAAACTCGTTCTATTGTCGGCGATGATGTCAATGTAATAAACTCTTTACAAAGTATTGAAGATAAAGTTAAATTGCAGCTCACAAGGGAGAATGAAAATCTTTTGGTAGAATGGCCGACAAAGAAAGCCAACTACGAAGGCGATTATTTCACCTATTTTGTCCGTGGCAAAGAAATCAAGGTTGAGACCTTTACCAAATCGCTTTCCCACCTTCGTATTCCAAGGGTTAGTTTGCCTAAGTATCATGGATGGCAAGATATATTGAAGTGGATATTAAAAGAAAATGTTCCGGGAGAATTTCCTTTTACTGCGGGCGTATTTCCTTTTAAACGGAAGGAAGAAGATCCTACGAGGATGTTTGCCGGCGAAGGTCATCCTGAAAGGACGAATAGACGTTTCCATTATGTGAGTATCGGGATGCCTGCCAACAGACTTTCTACGGCTTTTGACTCAGTGACTCTTTATGGAGAAGATCCGGATTATCGCCCCGATATATATGGCAAAATAGGGAATTCCGGCGTTTCAGTGTGTTGCTTAGACGATGCCAAGAAGTTGTATTCAGGCTTTGATTTGTGCGACCCCCGCACTTCTGTCAGCATGACAATCAATGGTCCGGCAGCCACGATATGCGCCTATTTTATGAATGCAGCCATTGATCAGCAATGTGAAAAGTATATTTCTGAACACGGAATGGAAAATCTGGTTGAACAAAAGTTGAAAGAGAAATACGATGCCAAAGGTCTTAAGCGACCTGAATATCAAGGCTCGATTCCGGAAGGCAATAATGGTCTGGGCCTCATGCTCCTCGGCGTAACAGGTGACGAGATACTTTCGGCAGAGGTATATCAAGAAATTAAAGAAAGGGCATTGGGCTTGGTGCGTGGGACGGTACAGGCTGATATCCTCAAGGAAGATCAAGCACAAAATACATGTATCTTTTCAACTGAATTTTCTTTGAGACTAATGGGCGATATGCAGCAATATTTCATTGATCATAAAGTTAAAAATTTCTATTCCGTTTCCATTTCGGGGTATCACATCGCCGAGGCAGGTGCCAATCCTATTTCTCAACTTGCCTTTACGCTTGCCAATGGCTTTACGTATGTGGAATATTATTTATCACGAGGAATGGCAATAGATTCTTTTGCTCATAATCTATCCTTTTTCTTCAGCAATGGTGTTGATCCGGAATATGCCGTCATTGGTCGTGTAGCCCGAAGAATTTGGGCAAAGGCAATGAAGTTAAAGTATGGAGCTGACGAAAGGGCACAGAAGTTGAAATATCATATCCAGACGTCAGGTCGTTCTCTCCATGCCCAGGAGATTTCTTTCAATGATATCCGCACCACATTACAAGCGTTGTATGCTATCTATGACAACTGTAATTCGCTCCACACCAATGCGTATGATGAAGCTATCACGACACCTACCGAAGAGTCGGTTCGCCGTGCTATGGCAATTCAATTGGTTATAAATCATGAACTCGGTCTTGCCAAAAATGAAAATCCGAATCAAGGTTCTTTTATTATTGAAGAATTGACAGACTTGGTTGAAGAAGCCGTATTGTCAGAATTTGACAGGATAACAGAAAGAGGTGGCGTCTTAGGTGCCATGGAAACCGGATATCAAAGGGGCAAGATTCAGGATGAAAGTCTTTATTATGAACGACTGAAGCATACCGGTGAACTGCCACTTATCGGTGTGAACACCTTTTTGTCGGACGACGGTTCACCAACTGTTTTGCCACGTGAAGTGATTAGGGCTACAGAGGCCGAAAAGGAATCTCAAATTGATACCTTGCGTACGCTACAAGATTTAAATAAGGATGTGGTTAATGAAAAATTGGCTGAGTTGCAACGTGCTGCCATCCACAATCACAACCTTTTTGAAACTCTTATTGAGATAGGAAAATATTGTTCTCTTGGACAGATTACACATGCATTATTTGAAGTAGGAGGGCAGTATAGGCGGAATATGTAATTATGGATTTACAATGCGTAGCTTTGAACCAAGAAAGGGGGAATAAACAATTATGTTTTTCTAACCATTAAGAAGTTAAGGTTCATTAAGTATAAAAACTTAATAGTCATCATTCCTTAATGGTTATTGTTTTATAGTATTGTGGTTTTTCTACCATTAAGAAGTTAAGGTTCATTAAGTAAAAAAAACTTAATAGTCATCATTCCTTAATGGTGATTGTTTTATACCATTGTGGTTTTTCTACCATTAAGAAGTTAAGGTTCATTAAGTAAAAAAACATAATTGTTTTCTTTCCTTAATGGTTATTATTTTATACTATTCTGGTTTTTCTACCATTAAGAAGTTAAGGTTCATTAAGTAAAAAAAACGTATTAGTCATCATTCCTTAATGGTTGTTGTTTTATATTATTGTGGTTTTTCTACCATTAAGAAGTTAAGTTTCATTAAGGAAGAAAACTTAATTGTCTTCATCCCTTAATGGTTATTATTTTATACTATTCTGGTTTTTCTACCATTAAGAAGTTAAGGTTCATTAAGTAAAAAAAACGTATTAGTCATCATTCCTTAATGGTTATTGTTTTATACCAATATATTTTTTACTATTAAGATAAAAAAAGGCTCTGGAATTAATATCACAGAGCCTTTTTTTTGAAATTCAATTACTTATTCTTCAATCAGAAGATTGGTCATTGCATTTTTTAGTTGCTCGTTACCTTGGTTTTCGATATAGGATTTTACGATACTATTGGAGCGCTTGACGAGGTCGCCAGACTCTTGAGGTGAAAGTGCTTCATTGGATTGGGCTGCTGACGCAATGTCAAATAAAGACTTTGCTACAGCAAATTTCTTCCATTGTGAAAATTCACTATTTTTAGCGATATTTTCTATGACGGCAAAGCTCTTTAAAATTGTTGCTTTGTCACTATTATTGACCAACTCAGAGTATTTGTTGAATAAGCCAAATGCCTCAAATCCCTCTGTCTTATCCAATTTACTTTCAAGCAATGTCAATGCTCTCGGATCATTATTCCCAATATAAATCTCAGAGATGGCCGATGTAAGCGTGCTATTGTCTTCTTTTTCATATTTGGATAAATAAGGTGCTGCCTTAGATACGTCTAATTTATTTAGTCCCATCAACGCCGAGGCAAGGATTGAATATGCTACATTGTCATTTATATTTTTTACAAATACGCTTTCGTAGGTAGGCTTGGGAGACTCTGCCAAAATGTCTATTGCAGTTGAACGAACGGAAGGTGCCGGGTCATTGGTTGCCAATTCGATAACTTTATTCTCGAAAACAGGATATTCATTCAGATCAACTTGACCAAGAGCCTTTCTGCGCATTGTCTGAGATGGGTCAGATAGAAAACCGAGTATAATTTGATCCACTTCGGGCGTTAATTGAGACTTTATCTTGTCTAAAGCTATCATCCGGTCGTTGAGTGTCTTGTAGTGGGTCGCTTGATATTTATATGCATCAAGTGGTTTATCGTATTTAATCTTGGCAAGTAAGACGTCATTAGCGTCAAATATAACATTGACTGGAGCTTTGTCCACATCGAAAGAAAAGGTTTGGTTTCTTTTGCAGATAAAAATATCTTTTGTAATGGGCTTGGTATTGCCTCCGGGATAGATGTCCACTTTAACCGGGAGTTGGAATATATGTTGCTGTTGTTCTCCACTTTGAGTTTGTTGTACTGTCAAATATAATTTTTTGCCTGAGGCGTCCATACTATCTGTAACAGTAAGTTCCGGTTGTCCGCTTCCAAAGAACCATTGGTTGAAGAACCAATTTAAATCTTCGCCTGACACTTCTTCCATTGCCATTCTAAGTTGAGCTGCTTCCACAGCAGTGTAGGCATTTTTAGTCAAGTACAGTTGTAAACCCTTGAAAAAGACATCGTCACCCAGATAAGAGCGGAGCATGTGTAACACCAATCCTCCTTTGTTGTATGAGTGTGCATCAAACATATCTTCCTTATTCTCATAGGAGTAATAGATGAGATCGTGTGTACTTCTTCGTGCCGTTGCCAGATAGCCTGCCATTTCATTCATACGGTGAAAATCCGCTTCGTCTCTACCGTTTTTATGTTCTTCCCATAAATATTCCGCATAATTGGCAAAGCCTTCGTTGAGAGTTAAATTAGACCATGACTCACAGGTAACATAATCGCCAAACCAATGATGAAACATCTCATGTGCAACGATACCGTCATTGTCGGCATCTAAAAGTTCACGTGTGGTCTTTTGACAAAAGTCTCCAAATACCACTGCTGTAGTATTTTCCATGGCTCCTGATACATAGTCTCTAACAATGACTTGAGAAAAACTTGGCCACGGGTATTTAACCCCTAATTTGTCAGAAAAGAAAGTCAACATCTCGGGTGTATGATTAAAAATAGCTTTTGCATCTTTTTCATATTTCGGCTCCACATAGTATTTAAGCGGAATATTGTTCCATTTGTCAGGAACGACGGCATATTCACCAATAGCCATCATAAAAAGATAAGGTGCATGAGGTTGGTTCATGACATAATGGTCGGTGCGGCTTCCATCTTTATTTTTCTTAGAATCGGCAAAGACACCATTGGATAACGTCTTGAAATTATCACTTACAGTAATCCACATTTCTTGTGTAGTCTTTTGATTGGGGCGGTCGATTGTTGGGAACCAGCGACTATTGCTTTGTGTTTCGCCTTGCGTCCATATTTGACGGGGTTTGTTCTTGTCTTTGCCATCAGCATTGATAAAGAATAGTCCTTTGTCAGATGATATGGCTGCACTTCCACTGGTAGGCACTTCATCCGGTTTGGCTACATAATCTATTTTGACGACAACATTTTTTCCTACAGGGTAATTCATTCCTAAGTCAATAGAAAGGGCTTTGCCGTCATAGTTGTATTTCAATTTCTTGCCATCTAAAGTGGTAACTGAATTGATATCAAAGCCAACAGCATCAAGACTCAATACATTACGCTCTCTGGCGACGGGCGTGGCAGTTATCTGTGCGATACCTAAGCAATGCTTCTTTTGCCAATCAAAGCGTATCCATAATTTTGTATCAACGAGATTGAAAAGTCGTGTTGCTGTCGCTTGATATACAGGCAATGTGTCTGGCAATGCAGATGCCATAGCATCTGTGCCATGGTAATAGTCGTCCTCTTCATTCGGATCGTATGCATCTTCCATTGACATCGTTTCTGTCGTATCTTGGACAGATTCTGCCGGTATTGTATAAGTAGTTGATGAATTATTGGGCTTTGTTGAATTGCATGAAATCAGGCCAAAGAACCCCAAAATAAACAAGAAAAAATATTTTTTCACGATGTTGTATTTTAAATAAATATGGAATATGTTGTTAATAAATTCGTTTTTTACCCTGCTACATTATATTCACGTAGAGCGGCATTCAAACTGGTTTTTTTGTCTGTACTTTCTTTTCTCTGACCGATGATGAGAGCACACGGTACTTGATATGTGCCTGATTGGAATTCTTTGGAATAACTGCCTGGAATGACGACAGAGCGAGGAGGTATCTCGCCCTTATAACGAACTTCCGTATCACCTGTAGCATCAATGATGTGTGTGCTTTGCGTTAGAACAACGTTGGCACTTAAAACGGCTTCACGCCCTACTTTTACACCTTCAACTAAAATACATCTTGAACCAATAAATGCATCATCTTCAACAATGACGGGACTGGCTTGAACAGGCTCCAAGACACCTCCTATGCCAACTCCCCCACTAAGGTGAACATTACGCCCTATCTGAGCGCAAGATCCAACAGTTGCCCAGGTATCCACCATAGTGCCGGAACCAACATAAGCTCCAATATTGACATAAGAGGGCATCATTATAACCCCACTTTCTAAGAAACTTCCGTACCGGGCTATAGCATGAGGCACTGCCCGAACTCCTTGAGCAGCGTATGATTTCTTTAAGGCTATTTTGTCATGCCATTCAAATGGGCCGACCTCGATTGTTTCCATTTGTTGAATGGGGAAGTATAAAATTACTGCTTTTTTAACCCATTCATTGACAATCCATTGGTCTGAATCTTGTTGAGCAACCCTCAATTGTCCTTTATCTAACTGTTCAATAACGGATCGAATAGCTTGTTGTACTTCAACTTCTTTTAATAAACTTCTGTCATCCCAAACACTTTCAATGACTTGTTTTAAATTTTCCAAAATATATTCAATTTAGGCACGAATATAAGTGATTGTGTTGTCTTATCAAATCAATCTGATTGAATTACGGATTTATACTAAGATTTATTCGACGAATGTAAGCTGATAAGGTATTTAATTGTGATTCATTCCGATTTTCAAGATTGGATTTAGTAATGTTGAATTGTTCTATTTTCAAGGTTGTATTTGATAATTATTATTATTTTATGCCTTAAAAATACTCATTTGATGCCATAAAACACCCTTTTAATAAGTAAATGCTTGTACTAACTCTTCTTTTTTCTCATATTGCATTGATATTTGCAAAAAAATAGTAGCGGCTCTTAATTTAATGTCATTTAAGAATGACGTTCACAAAACACTTACAACATTATTTACAAGTTGACCTAACTGGGATGTACTTTGTCCCTGTCTTCTTGTTTATAATAACTTTTGTATAAATTACTATAATACAGCCGATTCAACAAACGAGGTTTACAAAGCCGTATCATACTGTTTTCGAGGCGTCCCGATTACCATTCGAACAATGGTTTACAGAAACCATGGATTACGAGTCGTAAATCGATTCCGTATTTGTCTAATGCGGAATTTGGGTTCATTGTATTTGGACGATAGCATATATACTATCCGTATTAAGTGTTGTAAGCCGATACTTCATTTGTCTAATGAGGAATTTGGTATAAATTTTGGTAAAAACATGAAAATTGAAAATATAAAAGACAAATAAGTCCGATAATTATAAAATATTGGAAAATGGTAATATATTTGGCAATAAAATTAATAAGTAGAATAATATTTGTAAAATAAAGAAGGTAAATCCTGTATGTTTGTGCGAATTACGAAATTAGAGTATGTTTGTAAAGTTGAGACGATCTTAGTCAATTTAATGGATTATGTTGATGTTTAGGGGTGTACAAATAATAAGGGATATTTTCTTGAGTGTGTTATTCATACTTTTCATGATGGGATGTAATCAGGAGGGGGGGAATAATGACCGAAATGCTCAAGAATTGTGGGGACCTGTCAAATCTGTTCGGGATATTTCTTACGAGGCAGTCGTTAAGTCAGGAGAGATAGTAAAGGGGAAAAAGTCAAGTCCTAATTGGTGGAAGGATTCATACACGGTTTTTGATAGAAAAGGTAAGGCAACCGAAGAGCTTTTTTATAGGTCTGATGGGCGGATATGGACAAAATCTTTTTATCGATATGATGATGACGGTCGTAAAATAGAGACTGAGGTATTGGGCGCTAATTTAAAGCCATGGTATAAGAGGATAACCAGGTATGATGCATCAAACAATCCAATTGAAGACGTATTGTACAAAGCCGGTGAAACATTGGGCTCTCGATGGATTTATAGTTACAACGATAAGGGTCAGAAGGTCATTGAAAATAGGTATCATCCTGACGGCAAGCTAAGTATCCGTTCGACTTTTAAATATAATGATAAAGGTCAAAAGGTGGAAGAGGTGATGTACAATTCTGAAGGTGGGCAGATCGTCAGATGGGTTTCTCATTATGATGATCGCAATCTAAAGGTTGAGGAATATTATTATAATGCCAAAAATGATTTGGATGCCAAAGAGATTTACCAATATGAGCTTGATAGTCGAAACAATTGGATTAAAAAAGTAATCTTTGACGGAGATCAGCCGAAGTTTATTATTTATCGAGAAATCCAATATTATTGAGACAAGGAGGAGAGATATTGTACGGGTAAGTAGAAAAAAGAGTGAATGGAGGATTAGGCAAAAGAGCTTGACTGATTGGGCTGATGATTTTTATTGATAGGTATTTCAACGACCATAATTGTTCCCACACCCGGGCTAGATTCGACGCTAAATTTTCCTTTAAGATATTGAGCTCTATATTCGACATTTTTTAGGCCCATGCCTTGATATTGGGTGTTTTCAAAGTCAAATCCATTTCCATCATCTTCTACAGTTATAATCATAAGGTCTTCGAGATAGTTGATTTGGACGATTATTTCCTGTGCCTGAGCATGTTTTATGCAATTGTTGACCAATTCCTGGATAATTCTATATGTGAAGAGGTCTAAGTCTTTATTGTCATGTTGGATGATGCCAAATGCTTGGTAGATTACATTTGGTCCGCCTTCAAAGTTGTATTTGTCGATCAATTCTTCCAATGCTGTGTGTAGTCCATATTTGGTTAGAGTAATCGGCATCATATCTCTCGATATTTTTCGCACTTCTTCACAGGCTTCATCAATCATTTCCTTTGCTTTTTTCATAGAATGCCCTTCCGGGTGATCATTGCCCGGGCTGGAACTCATTTGAAGCTTTATAGTGCTTAGTGTGGCTCCTAAGCTATCATGTAATTCTTTACCGATTCGATTTCTTTCCGCCTCTTGCCCCATTAACATTGATTCCATGGCTTTAATCTGGCTTTCTTGTTCGACTTGTTTGAGTTGTTTGTCTCTTAATTCAGATTGTTGTTGAGCAATTATTTGATTGGTTTTGAGTCGATTGATATAATTGTTATAGATGAGGTAAACGACTAAAATGGATGCTATAAATGAAAATATGAGAATATAAATGATGGTTTTTTGTTGCCTGCTATTGATTGTTTTTAGCTCATTTTCATTTTCAAGTTGTTGGATGACTTCGTCTTTTTTCTCGGAATCAAATTTTTGGGCTATTTCCTGGCTTGATTTTACGATTTCAGTATTTTTTATTTTATCCACCACTGCAAAGTATTTGTCCAGCGTGGGCTTGATAGAATCCTTTTTTCCCAATTCGATATAGGATTGGGTCAATAATTTATACAAAGACTGTAGAGAAATATAATCTTCATTTTTTAAAAAATGGGGTTCAGCTTGTTCTAAATAATCTTTTGCTTTATCGAGATTCTGCATTTTAAAGTACAAAACACCGAGTTGGTATTCAGTTTTTGCCAACATTGACTCATTGCCGAATCTTTGTGCTACTTTGTTGTTGTGCATTGCAAGGCTTAACGCTCTATCTAAATTGTCGGTTTTTATATCATTTTGTATGATTAATATTTTATTTTCAATTATTAAGTGTGTGTCTTTCAGGATATTATTATTTACTTCCAAGGTTGCGATAAAGCACTGCCTGGCGTTAACATCATCGTCGATATGGCTATATACCTCACCCAGCTGATTCATAGCTTTGACATAGGGTAGGTACATTTTATTTTTTTTATAATAGGATGTTGCTTCTTTTAAATAGGAAATTGCAAATTTATAATTGAAAACCTGGTCGTTTAGGATGCCCAATCTGACTAAAAGGTCATGGTATAGGAGCTCTTTACCAAGGCTTTTGAAAAGAGTCGTGCTTTTTTGGTAAAAGTTAATCGCACTATCTTGGCGTGATTCTGACTCATAATATGCTCCTAATCGTTGATATATCTCTGCGATAAGTTCATTGTTATTGGTTTTCGAAGCTTCTTTTAGTGCGTGATACAGTAAGTTTTTGACGGAAGTATTGACCTTGGTAGAGTCAGTCTGTGCGATTGAAATGGGGCTTTTACTTAAAAAGAAAAATACACTTAAAGCGATGATCCACAGCAGGTGTAATCGTGCATCGACTAATGGATTATGTGTCTTGTCTCTCATAAATAGAGGCTATGATGTTACACAAGATTATTTTCGAGGGCTACTCTAACCAATCCGGCACTGTTGCGTACCCCGAGCTTGGACATCAGATTACTACGATGGGTTTCCACTGTATGAAGTGATATAAAGAGCATGTTGGCTATTTCTTGAGCTGTATGTTCTTTGATGATAAGGCTCAGGATTTCTTTTTCTCTTTTCGATATTTTTACTTGAAGTATATCTGTATTATTTCTTTGGGATTTTTTGGCAAAGCTATTCATCATAGTTTGTGTGACGGATTGGCTGTAAAATTGGTTGCCTGCAAAGACTGACTGAATTGCATTGAGTAGTTCTTCGTGATCCGTATTTTTTAATACATAGCCGGAGGCGCCTTCCTTGAGTACTTCTTTGATGTATTCTGCATTGTTATACATGCTAAGAATAAGGATTTTAATGGCGGGGTATTTCTTGCTGATTAGCTTGGTAAGTTCGAGTCCATTGATATTAGGTAGATTGATATCCAATAAAATGATATCCAGATTGGGCGTATTTTCAATAGACTTCATGACTTCATTCCCATCATGTACTGTTTTAACGACCTGAATATGGGATGAATCAGAAAAAATGGCCTGAACACCTTCGACAAACATTTTATGGTCATCTACTACCATGACCTGAATTTTAGGAAGCGACATAGAAAATAATACAGTTAAGATTTATCAAAAGAACAAGGCGAAGACAAAATAAGTGCTAATTTAAGTCAAATTTTTGATATTCATATATCAATTGGCCTAATTTATTCATACTTTCGCACCTGAATATATATTTCAATGAGTAATATTGTAACGATAGTAGGTCGTCCGAATGTAGGCAAATCCACTCTTTTCAATCGCCTTATAGGTAAAAAACATGCCATTATTGACGATATTAGCGGAGTAACAAGAGACAGAATTTATGGCGAAGGAGAATGGAATGGAAAGTCATTTATCGTAGTGGATACCGGCGGCTTTGTTCATGGCTCGGATGATGTCTTTGAGGCTGCCATACGTCAACAAGTGTTGATTGCAGTAGAGGAGGCGGCTGCTATTCTCTTTGTAGTAGATATGGAGACGGGCGAGACTGATCTAGACTCTAAGGTTGCCAAATTATTGAGACAGTCAGGTAAAAATGTCATCTTAGTGGTCAATAAAGTCGATAATTCCAATCGTTTTATTGAGGCTCAGGAGTTTTGGGGCATGGGCTTTGATAATGTTCATTTCATTAGCTCAATGTCAGGAAGTGGAACAGGTGAACTCTTAGACGATTTGGTACCGTTGATAGGCGAGGGAGAGCAATTAGATACTGACATTCCTAAAATAGCCATCGTAGGGCAACCTAATGTTGGAAAGTCCAGCTACACCAACGTTCTTTTGGGGGACGAACGAAATATTGTTACGGAGATAGCCGGTACAACAAGGGATTCTATCCATACCAGATATAATTTATTTAATAAAGACTTTTACATCATTGATACAGCCGGAATGCGTAAGAAGCAGAAGGTCAATGAAGACTTGGAGTTTTATTCTGTCATGCGAGCGATTCGAGCCATTGAAGAAGCTGATGTATGTGCTTTGTTGATTGATGCTCAGACGGGTATTGAAGCACAAGATATGAGTATCTTTAGGCTTGCACAAAAGAGGAATAAAGGTATAGCTATCTTTGTCAATAAATGGGACTTGGTCGAAAAGGAAACCAATACCGCTCGAGATATGGAACGAGAAATTAAAGCCAAGCTAGCTCCTTTTGATGATGTACCGATTGTGTTTATTTCAGCTTTGGACAAAACGAGGATTTTCAAATCTATTGAAGTCCTCCTTCAGGTCTATGAAAATAAGTATAAAAAAATCTCGACTTCCAATCTCAATGAAGTGCTGCTCCCTATCATTGAAAAGACACCACCACCGGCATATCGCGGTAAGTTGATTAAGATTAAGTACATCACACAGTTTGCCGCCAGCCATCCTGTTTTCGGCTTTTTTTGTAACCATCCGGATCACATTAAAAGTAGCTACCGGCTTTTTCTTGAAAACCAGATTCGTAAAAACTATGACTTTACAGGTGTGAAGATCAGCGTCGTTTTTAAAGAAAAATAAAACATGTCATTTACAACAATTGATATCGAAGGAATTATTTTGTTTCAGCCCCGTATATTTGAGGATGAAAGAGGATATTTCTACGAAAGTTTTAGGAATGATGCATGGCTGGAGGTAGGAGTAAATCGTCAGTTTGTTCAGGAAAATCAGGCTTATTCATCAAAAGGGACATTGCGAGGCTTGCACTATCAGCGTGGTAATATGGCTCAGGCTAAATTGGTTCGCGTCATCAGCGGAGTGGTTCTTGATGTGGTGGTGGATCTACGACCTGATTCGCCTACTTATGGACAGCATTTTAGTAAAGTTCTAAGTGGGGACAATCACCTTCAGATGTATGTACCACGGGGATTTGCCCATGGTTATCTTGTTTATTCTGATGAAGCCGTATTTTCCTACAAGTGCGATAACTATTACAGTAAGGAGGATGAAGGAGGCTTGCGATATGACGATCCCCATTTGGATATTCAGTGGGGAATTGATGCGACAGAATTGATTGTCAGTGAAAAAGATCAAAAATTGCCCTATCTTGGAGCACATTTACCCATAAATTGAAAAAGTAACATGAAAATACATAAACCTTTATCATGCCAACAATAGGAATTACTGGTGCCGCCGGTCAGTTAGGACAGGAATTTGCCTTTTTGTCTCAATATCATCCCAAATATGACTTTGTCTTTTTTGATTCAGAAGAGCTTGATATTACGGATAATGATCAATTGAATCACGAATTGGAGGACTATGATATTGACTATTTGATCAATTGTGCTGCCTATACAAGAGTGGATCAGGCTGAAAGTGAAAAGGATAAGGCCTATCTTACCAATCGGGATGGTGTAGCCAATCTGGCATCTTACTGTGATGATAATGAAATATTGCTAATCCATTTTTCATCGGATTATGTTTATCACAATGGATTGAATAGGCCGCTCAGAGAAGATGATCCTACTAATCCTGTTGGTGTTTATGCAGCTTCCAAGTTGGCTGGAGAGATAGAAGTATTGAAAAGATGCCGTCAAAGTATTGTCTTTAGGACATCCTGGATTTATTCATCATTTGGCAATAACTTTGTAAAAAAGATCTTGAATGCTTCCAATAGTCAATCTGAATTCAATATCGTGTATGATCAAGTGGGATGTCCTACATACGCGCGAGATGTCGCTGATAGAGTTTTGAATATTATTGATGGATTGGTTGTTGGCGAATATGATATCAAGCATTGCTCCGGAGTATATAACATTGCCAATTCGGGTGTGACTTCATGGTACGATTTTACGAGACAAATCTTTCATCTATCCGGCAAACAGTGTGCTGTTAATCCCATCTTGTCATCAGATTATCCAAGTCCGGTCGAAAGACCTTCTTATTCCGTGCTGGATCAAAGTAAGTTAAAAGAAAAATTTGGCATAACCATGCCACACTGGCAAGATAGCTTAGTCAAATGCCTGAAGTCACTAAATGATGTTTAAATGGTTATTGTTTGTTTTGGTCCCGGACCATTATTCAAAGGCGGAATAGCCAATTATAATACATCATTAGCCAAGGCTTTTGATAAACGTGGAAATAATGAAGTTCATATTGTTTCGTGGACGCAACAGTATCCGGCGATTATTCCTCGCGACTTTATTGACAAATCAAGTCGGCAAAACCAATTAGAGGGTACAGGTATTCAAGTGCATTATTTGACCAATTATAATAATCCATTAACCTGGTATAAAACCATCCGGAAAATCAAGTCGTTGGCGCCGGATTTAGTCGTGTTCCAATGGGCTATAGCCATACAGGGTTTGCCGCTTTCTGCTATCGCCTCAGGGCTTAAATCCGCCGGAATCAAGGTTGTCTTTGATTTGCACTTTGTTATTCAGAAAGAAAATAGTTCTATTGACCGAATGTTTACTAAGATGGCACTGCGAAAGGCCAACTACTTCGTTACGCATGCCCGAAAGACGTATGATGAGTTAAAGTCGCTATTCCCCACTATGAAGTTGCGTTTTTATGATCGCGATTCAAGGATAGATTATGGCTTTGTCCGGGCGGATAATTCGATCCCCGTCGTCAATCTTTTTCATCCTGTATATGATATGTTCAAGGCTGTAAAGGATTTTGATGTAGATGCCTTTAAAGCAAGATATGGCTTGAGGCAACACGTGTTTTTGTTCTTTGGTTTTATTAGAAAATACAAAGGCCTGCACAACGTTATTCCGGCATTTAAAATACTCGCTGATAAGAGGGATGATGTTTCTCTCATCATTTGTGGAGAATCTTTTTGGAAAACATTGGATACATCAAAGCTTTCAACTAAGATTAAATCAGCAGCATTTTCTTTTGCAAAGAAGCTGTTTTTGAAACAGTCTGATAATGAAAGTGAGTACAACCCATTGGAAATGGTGGCTCAGCTTGGTTTGCAAGATAAAGTAGCTATATTCAATTCCTTTGTCCCCAATGAAGAGGTTCATTGTTACTTTCAAGTTAGTGACGCCGTATTACTGTTTTATGAATATGCGACCCCATCAGGAGTTGAGTCAATCGGCTACAACTTTAACATGCCCATCCTCGCTACACGTGTGGGACATTTTCCGGAGACTGTTCGCGATGGTTATAATGGATATTTGGCCAAACCCGATGATATCACGGATATGGCAGACGTAATGGAAAGATTTATTGTGCAACCGATTGAAAGGCAAAATGTCGCTGAAACCAGTAAAAATATGAGTTGGGATAATTATGCCGGCCGAATACTCGAATTGTTTCCGACAACAAAGTAAATTTTGGAAAATAAAGGCTATAGTCCTTTATTGTGAGTTGTATCCTATTAAAATGTGGTTATACTTCGTTTTAATTGCTTTTGTCTTCCTTAAAACTGAATCAAATACATTGGTTTTATAAGCAAAGAAGGCCTTTGTTTCTGCTTTTGTTACTGTCATCCAATTAAAAAGTATGACACCGTGGGGAAGTAATGCTTGCCTGCATTGCGATAAAAATTCTTTTGTTTGAAATTTATCCGGAATGCAGTCATCGATAAACAAGTCAATTACTATTACACCGTATTTGTTGGATGTATTATGGACGAATCTTTCAGCATCCACAGCATGAATGTCTATGTCGCTCTGTAATCGAGGTTTAGTAAACTGATTAAACAGGTGAATGATAGCAATGTCTATCTCAACGATTGTGAAATGGGGCGTGATTGAATGCTTGCGCTCTAAGATATAGGGCACGCTACCCAGTCCGCCTCCCAAGATGAGAAAAGGTGTATTGCGGAACTTTTCAGGGCGAATGGCTTTGAGTCCATCAACAAAATTGTCATACTTATCATCAAATGAATACACTGCTTTATCCGTGCTCAGCTGGAGCCGCCCTTTGATAAGATGAATATGCAGTGGTTCACCTTGGTGGGAAGTGGCCTTTGTGATAGGTACTTGAACAATGTGGCTAATCAACCGGGTCCAGATGTTAACAGGGAAATTCAATGTTATTAGACTGAATGAGGATGAGTATTGTTGTGAATATGTGTAAATGCCTTTATTTCAGATTGTGAGGGAGAGAGCTGTCTTCGAGCCATAACGGCTGTTGCCACTTCAATGGCTTTTTCTAAACGATAGACTTCCATTTCTCCCTGATTGCACCAGGTGAAAGAAGGAATGTGGGTAGGGGGGAAGCCGGCGCCAAAGATGTTACTTGAAACGCCCACAACGGTACCGGTATTGAGCATCGTGTTGATGCCGGTCTTGGAGTGGTCACCCATAATGAGCCCGATAAATTGTTGACCTGTATCTATCATTGAGCCTTGTGTATAGTTGTAAATACGGACTTTCTTGTAATTATTTTTTAAATTGGATGAATTGGTGTCGGCTCCAAAATTACACCATTGACCGATGACACTATTGCCAAGAAAGCCGTCATGACCTTTGTTGGAGTAACCTTGGAAAACAGAGTTGGTCACTTCTCCACCGATTTTACAATGGGGACCAATGGTATTGGCGCCATAGAGTTTTGCCCCCATTTTGATGGAACTGCCTTCACCTAAGGCAAGCCCGCCTCTTATGATTGCGCCTTCCATAATCTCACTTTCTTTGCTTAAATACACCGGACCGTATGTTGAATTGATAATTGCAGCTTCAACCTTGACGCCTTCTTCAGCAAATATTTGATTGCCAATAAGTCGATTACCATCAGATATAGGTGAAGATGTTTTGCCTCGTGTTATTCGTTCAAAATCCTGCCTTAATACAAGGTCGTTCAATGTGAAGATATGCCATGGAAAGCCGATATGTAAGATGGCTTTATTTGTTTGAATGCTAACAGGATCAAGGTGTGAAGTTTCGAGGTGCGAAAGAAAATGATTATTTGTTCTAAAGGCTATTAACTGGTCATTAATAACCAATTTTTGATTCATTTGAAGCGCTAAAATGGTGTCTGTTAAAAAATTGTCCGGTATAAAGGAGCTGTTAATTAGAATGAAATCAGGAGTATCAAAATTGGGAATTGAATAATTTAAATAGGGTTGAGTACGTATGAAACACGTTGTATTCAAGTAAGATTCCCATTTTTGGTGAATGGTGTCAATGCCTACCCTGAGTTCGGCTACAGCACGGGTATATGTGAGTGGAAGTAAATCAGACCATTCCGGGCCGTCAAAGAGAATTATATTCATACGTAAAACAAATGTTGCACAAGATATAAAAAAGTAGTGTTTTGGTCCTACATTTTGTAAAGGTAGAACAAGTGGTCAAACTATAAATTATTTTGGATCTTCACTGATTCTAAGATATAAAACTTATTAAATGAAGTGGTATGGATAGAATTTTTACCCGAATTCCTCTTAAAGGTAAAATATTGTCTTTAAGAAATATGAAGCTAACTTTTAGTCTGGTGCTTCCAAAATAGTTAAGAAATAATCAATTTTCACATTACTGATATTCAACTTGTTGTGATTTAGTTACAGCAATCGAAGTTTGTCCGAACTTTATAGTAAGGATTGTGAGGAAAATGATGAAGTGTGAATCGAAGAGCAATTCTGGAATGTCTGATGGGGATGTTGAGTTAAAGTAGAAGGATAAAAAAATAGCTGTCAGGATGAACAACATGACAGCTATTTGATATCTTAAAAGAAACGTATGTTACTTCACAAACTTTGCAAATTTCTTATTAAACTTGTCAATACGTCCAGCAGTATCTACAAATTTCATTTTACCAGTGAAGAAAGGGTGAGAAAAAGAAGATATTTCAACTTTCACCAATGGATATTCATTGCCATCTTCCCAAGTGATAGTGTCTTTTGTGTTAACACAAGACTTGGTAAGGAAAGATTCGTCCGTCGCAATATCCTTAAAAACAACTTTTCTATAATTAGAAGGATGGATGTCCTTTTTCATGATAATTTACTTTTTAGAATTTCAGGCTGCAAAGATAAGGTTAATTATCATAATTCAAAATAATTTTTGGAATAATGTGAAAAATATTCCATTATTTTTTCAACATGTATTTGTAAGAGTAAATAAAAGTACTTATCTTTGCGCCACTTTTTTAATTAAATAAAATCAAAAACTATGTTTGCTATTGTTTCGATAGCCGGTCAACAGTTCAAAGTCGAGGGAGGTCAGAAGATCTTCGTCCACCGGTTAGATGCAAAGGAAGGCGACAAGGTGACATTTGATCAAGTATTGTTGACCAGCGATGGTGACAACGTAAAGGTCGGTGCTCCAACAGTTGCCGGTGTAGCTGTATCAGCTACGGTACTCTCTGAAGTTGTAAAGGGTGATAAAGTGATCATCTTCAAGAAAAAGAGAAGAAAAGGTTATCGCCTTAAGAAAGGGCATAGACAACAATTTACTCATCTCCAGATTGACTCTATCGGGTAATCTTCATTTATTAACATTAAATTTTAAAAAATGGCTCATAAGAAAGGTGTCGGTAGTTCGGATAACGGACGGGACAGTAAAAGTAAAAGATTGGGTGTGAAAAAATTTGGAGGTCAAGCAGTTATAGCAGGAAATATCCTGGTACGTCAGCGCGGCACTAAGTTTCATCCGGGCACCAATGTCGGTTGTGGTAAAGACTTTACGCTCTTTGCTTTGACGGACGGTGTTGTAGCATTTAAAAAAGGAAAAAAAGACAGAACTTTTGTCGATGTCGTATTGAATTAATACAATATTTTCCCAAGAAACGAAAAGCTCTGATGATGTATCGGGGCTTTTTTTATACCTGATGCGTGATTTCAACCCAAATTCTTAAAGACAATATTTTGCCTTTAAGAGGTTCGGGTTTAAAAAATATAATTGAATATCGAGAATGCAGATACTAGAATTAGCACGGCACCCACAATATATATCAGCCATTTATGTTCTATAGCTTTTACAATATACGCCCCAAGCGGAGCGGCGACTACACCGCCTATTATAAGACCCAGTAATATATTAAAGAAGCTCACCTCTACCAAGAATAAAAATATTCCGGTACTGGCAAATGTCACAAAAAATTCGGCTGTATTGACTGTCCCTATTACATGCCGAGCTTGCGGTCCGCTTCGACTCAATATGGTTGATGTTACCAAAGGGCCCCATCCGCCACCGCCTATAGCGTCTAAAGTGCCACCCATAAATCCAATAAGTCCCGTAGATTTTAGTGGCTTAATATGGGCTTTGTCACCTTGTAGTTGTCTGACAATCAGGCGTACGCCGACCAGCAGCAAATAGCCTGATATAAATGGTTTGAGAGCCTTACCTCCATCATCCAACTGCGATAATGCATAGGCACCGATAAACGAACCAATTACACCGGGTATGACAATTTGAAAAAATAACTTTTTATCTACATTTTGAAAATGAAGGTGGGACAAGCCGGAAACACCCGTCGTGAAAACTTCTGATGTATGCACACCTGCCGAGGCGTGTATGGGCGGAATGCCGAAGAAAATAAGAAAACTGGAGCTGATTACTCCATAAGCCATCCCCAATGATCCATCAACTATTTCTGCAATAAAGCCTACTAACAAAAATATAAAGAACTGTGAATCAATAATTAAGTGATAGCCTTCTCTCGAAGCCTCCCACAATTTAAAGGCAAGTACTATGACTAAAAAGCTTTTAATGAGAATGATTGTTCTGGAAATTTGTTGGTTCGTTATATTTTTGAACATAAAAGCTTTTTTGTAAAGCTAATAAGAAATTATGTATGTTTTTATTGTTAAAATAAAAAATTTAATAATTTGTGGCAAGTGTTGGCGTGTATTCCTTTTTGTGATTTGATTATAAGCGGCTTATAGATTTATTTTCTATTTGAGTTTGAAATATTTTTATTGAGTTTGCGGATGGTATATCCCTTTTTTTTCAAGCTTTTAATGACACCATCTTTTCCTCCGAGATGTCCGGCACCAAAGGATATAAAAGTGTTGTTGGTTTCTTGGATGATGCGCTCAATTTTGTTGGTGAATTCTTTATTTCGCTGCGTAATCATAACTTTTTTGTTGGATTTGGATGTCTTTTCAGTTTCTCTACTCAGCTTATGGATTTTTCCATTTAAATAAAGTGAAAGCAGGAAGTCCATTTTTTTGGAAAATTTCTTCGGATGGTGAAGCATATTAATCAATTGTTTTTCCATTTCTTTGAAATCAATGAGATTCATTATTTCAATTTGTTTTTCAAATGATTCTATGCCACCTATGGGCTTGTTTTGTTTGAGAGCGATTTTGAGCAACTCTTCATCTACACTACCATTCATTAATTTTCTTTTCCAGAGTGACAGAGTGAGCTCATTGTATAGATTAAAAATGGCTGTTTGTTCAGGGTAAGCCGGAAAGGAAAGGTTGTTTTTTACAAAGTAAGATTGACGTTCAATTAAGGTCTTGAGGAGTTTTTTACCGGGTTTAGGTAAGTTTTGCTGGGTTAGGTAAAGAATCTGTGGGTCAACTTGGGTTAGATCCATTTCCCCGAAGTATTTGGTGCATTGTGCAATCAAGTCTTCAGCTTGATTTAAAAGTGGTGCGAATTCGGGAATGAGTAAATGAAAAGTGCCCATCAAATAACTCAGATGGTTATTTGATGGGCTGATAACCTGATAAATTAACGCCATATCAATCGTAGTCGAAAGGCAATAATTTTGAATCCTTTACAGTGGAAAGGGTCATCAAGGTTTTGAGTCTTTCGATTTCTTCGATCTGACTCAGCGTTTTAAACAAAATATGTTCATAAGACGGAATGTCTTTACAAATGATTTTCATCAAGAAATCTGCTTCACCTGTAATGATATAACATTCAGTAATTTCTGCTATGTCTTTGATTTTCATCAAGAATTTATCCAGCGCATTTTCTCGTTGCCATGCTAAAGAAACTAAGACAAAGGTCTTAACATTCAACCCAAGTGATAAAGTATCTATGGCTGCATGATAACTGGCTATTACGCCGGTCGATTCAAGTTTTTTTACCCGTTCGAGTGTAGGAGCAGGTGATAGTCCTATTTTTTTGGATAGATCAAGATTCGTTATTTTGCTGTTTTCTTGCAATATTTTAAGAATTTTTAAATCAATCTTATCTAATTTGTTATCTGCTTGATTTTGAATCATAAAACGTTTTTTAGTTTAGAAATAAATGATCGTTTAGTTTCTATAGTATTATTTATCTTATTTATGGGAAGATACCCATGGCAAGATAGTCGCTACTTATTTTATTTAAAGCACATATAAATGCTGCTGTTCTAAGGTCTTCAACTCCTTTTTTGCGCTTCCAGGTCTCTCTGATTTGGTTGTAAGAATTAATCATAGTTTCTTCTAAGCCTGATCTTACTAAATCAACTTCTTCGGCGCCTTTGGTAAGGAGTTCCTTTTCCTGGGCATTTATAGTCTTTCCTGTCATGTCTTCAATCGTTCTGACGAGGTTGGTATATGTATTTTGGTCAAATCTTTTTTCCATTCGACCGAATCTCATGTGAGATAAGTTTTTTAACCATTCGAAATAAGAAACAGTAACACCGCCGGCATTTAAATACATGTCAGGTATGATAACAATTCCTTTTTTCAATAAAATAGCCTCACCATCTGCCGAAATAGGACCGTTAGCGGCTTCTGCTACAATCTTTGCCTTGATTCTGGATGCATTTTCAGCTGTTATCTGATTTTCCATAGCGGCAGGTATCAGGATATCGCATTCCATTTCTAAAGAGGATTCCTTAGAGGATAGGTTTTTAGCTCCCGGGAAGTTTAATATCGAACCTGTTTCTTTTCTATGTTTGATTAGCTCATTGATGTCAATGCCTTTTTCATTATGGATGGCGCCCTCATATTCAGAAACAACGATAAATTTCATGCCGCCTTCATTCTGGCATATTGTTCCGGTGAAGCTACCCACGTTACCCAAGCCTTGTAAGATCACTCGTTTCCCTTCTGTTCCGGGTGTCAATCCCCATTTTTTACAATCTTCTTTATGACTTAATAGTTCACGGATGCCGTAGAATACGCCTCTTCCGGTTGCTTCTTGACGTCCTCTGATACCATTTTGAGTGACCGGCTTTCCTGTTACACAAGCCACGCCATCTATTTCACCATGCTTCATGGTTGTATAAGTGTCCAGAATCCAAGACATCTCGCGTGCGCCCGTACCATAATCCGGTGCAGGAACGTCAATGCCGGGGCCGATAAAATTCTTACGCATCAACTCGGCCGTATATCTTCTGGTGATTTTCTCCAATTGTTTAACCGTATAATTCTTGGGATTGATCTTTACACCACCCTTTGCGCCTCCAAAAGGAACATCTACGATGGCGCATTTATATGTCATCAACGCTGCTAATGCCATTACCTCATCCTGATTGACCATCTCACTATATCGGATTCCACCTTTGGTCGGTAGGCGGTGGTGACTATGTTGGACACGGTATGCTTCAATTACCTGATATTCATTACCCACTTTGACGGGAAATCTCATCTGATATACAGCATTACATGCCTTTATTTGATCGAGCAGGCCTTTTGGTAAGCCGGTAAAACCTGCAGCTTTATCGAAGTTTCTATTGACACTTTCAAAGAAACTTGCATTTTTATTACTCATTTGATTTAATTTTTTGTTCCAATGATTTTATTTTCCTATCCATGTTGAAAAGATAAATAAAGAAACCAAGCAATACAACAGCAAGAACAGCGATAACTACATATATCTTGCCACTGTCGTACATAGAAAAATTACGGGCATTTAAAAGAATAATATACTGAAAATCAACATGTAATAAGGACATGATTTTTATTTTTTGTTTTATCTTTCATTGTATAAAACACGCAAAGATAATGCGAAAATTTGATATACCGAACTTTATTTTGTAATTAATGTTTTTTAACAATTTATTGTTTTAAAATGTTTTCCATCCGTATTATTCGATAAAAAAGATTAGATAGCCAAAGGCCCAATAACGTGTAAGCAATGACTCCCGGATAAAAAACCATGCGCATGGTATTGTCAAGGTCTTCCCCGCCCAATGCCGGATTGCCGCCATTTCCGGGATGAAGGCTGTCGTACAATCTAGGAATAACAAATAATAATGGTATCATCGCTACATAGGCAAATATGGTAAAGGCTGAGGATACCCTCAATTGAACCTGTTCATCTTTAAAGGTTTTCCACAAAATAAAATAGGATGCATATATTAATAATGCTATTGCCGTCATATTTTGTTTGATGTCTCCACTCCAATATTGCCCCCAGGTATTCTTTGCCCAGATCGCTCCGGTAATAAGTCCCATGATGCCATAAAATAATCCGACCCGGTTGAATGCAAAAACCCGATAAGCATCTTCCGCCTTTGGTTTTATCAAAAAACGGATAGAATAAAATACTGAAAAGCTGAATAAAATAATCATTGCCATCCAAAAGGGCACGTGATAATATATATTGCGTATCGTCTCTTCTAATATCAATCTAAATGGAAATCCCTTGGTGGGAGCATCCGGAAAACTCTCAATGTGAACTTTGCTCCATAGGGTTTTTCCGGCTTCAACATCAACCGAATCCTGTGTAATGCTGATGGTAGAAGGCCTTGCGTATCCGCCATCCTTTGAATTGACGATTAAAAGACTGGCATTGGACATTTTAGCGGCAACAGGCAGATAAGTGGGGATATCAAAAGTTACCGATGCCTCATTGGAACTTTTTATATTACTGAATGTGCCTTTTATGTTGTAAGAGCTGTCTATCGAAAGGTAAAAAGTATTGTCAGTCTGATCGAGATGCGTATTATAGGTGGATATGTTGATTTCAACTTTGGTTCCGGACTTAATATTGTCCGGTGTTACTTCCATGATACCGGGATTCAATGGTCGCCACATTCCCCCGATAAAGGTGTAAAATATGAGGATGACAGTGAGTATCTTAAGCCATTTATTATTCATTTTTTCAGCTGTTTCAAGGCAAATTTAACCCAAATATTTGCATTATTATAATCATTTCACCCCTTCAGGGTTTAAAAGTACTCATATACTTTCATTGTTATAATCATTTCATCCCTATGGGATTTATTTTTCGTTTATCATTTCTTGGTTTAAAATGAAAAGCTTTCTCTCTGTGAAGTGATTTCTAAAATAAATCGACAAATATTTTGAAAAATAAAACTATTGCCTTATATTTGTCTTCTTTATAGCTCTATCATCAAAATAATAATTTGTAAAATGGATACATAAGCACCTGCTTCTGGCATTCCATATATTTTTGAAATGATGAATAAGTGGCACTTTTATGTTGTACGTAGTTATTTTTATAAATCTAAATTATTCATATTATGAAACAATCAACTTTATTTTCAATACTAACTGAGTGGTCTGGGATTTTATGTAAAGAAACAATTAAAAAGTCATTTACTGAAATTAAAGACGGTTTACGGATTCAGTCAGAGCATTGAGCAACTCTTACCGATGGTATATAGTTGCTACACAATAGATCCGGATTTTGATGAAGTTACTTTTGATGATGACTGCGCAATAGCAGGTATCGCCAGTCGGTATTTAGATGCTATTCAGTATTTCGGCAATAATGCCGTAGCTGTAAGGTGGCTTTCCGGTCATGTCTCGGATCTGGTGGCTCTCATGGATCATGTTGAAGATCATGTCCAAGAAACAGGGATCAAATCTTATCATGGTGCGATGCTCGATCTATTGGATAATAATGAAGGCTATGTGCGGCAACGGTTTTTTGAGTTGTGGAATCTGGTACAAAATGATCCTTATGCATTAGTGCGGGGATGTGAAAATCAAACACCAACAGTCAATCTTCTTGATTGGCAGGATCTATTAACATTTACCCCTGAGCTTGCTATCGTTAATTACCTTAACTCCTTCAGTCCTCCTTGGAAGATACAGTCTATCAATGATGCGTATGGCAGATTTGCCAATATAGATGAATACCGGGTCAAGATCAATCAAATGCCTAAAAAGCCCAATGGTCAAACCTATACCGATACAGAGCTGGTAGAGCATATCAGATTGACATGGAATGACCATGTCAATGATGATGCTATATATTCACCATTAGACCTGTTAATTGACGGACCGATCTGGAACTCAAGTAATCCTGTTAAAGCAAGAATTGAAATTGAAATAACAGGACCCGATGATGGGGCTGTAGTATGTGCACAGAAAGAGACTAACTTTTGGGTATTTAGTACAATCAAAGGGCCAGATACGGGTACACATCCGGTAAGCGGCAACAGGCAGTTCGGCATCAAGACCAATGCACAGGGAGAAAAGTTTTTCTATACTAAAGGTGTAGACCGGGCAGATAATTGGTTTAATGACTATGTTTATGAATTCATTTTTCATTTTGCTGACAAACAATGGCGAAGCATGCAGGATGGAGTAGAGGCTTTTATTAATAATCATCAGGGTTCATCTACAAAATTAGAGCCTGTTCGATCTACTCCTAATTGGGGATTTGTCAAAAATGCCTTGAAAGGACAAAGTCCTATCACATGTATTCCCAAACATTAAAGAGCCATGATAAGATTTATTCTTAAATACATAATGTATTGTCTTTTATTTGGTGTGCTGGTTTCAATATGTTCCTTTATTTTCTATTGGTTTACTGCCAACGATGTCCATAAAAATGAAAGAATGCTGGAGAATAGTTTGATATATGGTTGTTTTATGATAATTATGGGTGGGGAGTTAATTGTATTTGCTTTATTGGGATATGCATATTTAATTAGAATTTCTAAGCCAGTATTCAGTTTGGGAATATTGAAAAACACCATTCTATATATTGTAATAATATGCCTGATACTTCTTGCATTTATGAAGTTTCACTTTATGAAAGATTACAAATATCTGATGGACTGGATCAGAGGCATTCATTTAAAAGGATGGATTGATGTAGTGACTATCATTATTGGAATCATCTTATACTATTGTGAGTTACGACCGATATTTGTTAAAAAATGCAAAATAGGTCTTAGTGAATAGCAATAGGCAGTTTGGCATCAAGACCAATACACGAGGAAAAATACTTTTCTATACCAAAGCTGCCGATCGAGCTTACACAAGCGGTCTGGTAAAACTTGGGGGCATGCAACCATGGGCATGGAATTGTGATGACGATACATACTATAATATAGCACATGAAACGTGGAAAAACTTGTTGTTGAAAGCAGGAGTTTTTATTAATCAATTCGGTGGGCAAGTAGTTTCTGAACCGGGATATTCCGAACCTGCCATAAATATAACTAAGGCCAGAATAAACTACAATGAGTTGGATGGTAAGTTGAAAAGTAATACTCCTGTTAATTTTATTTCTTGTGAATAATGAGGGCTACTTTTCTAATTTTACTATTTGTTTGTTATCTTTTGTTATGGGTAGTTTTAGAAGGCTGCTTGCTCCGGTTTTTTAATATTTCATGTCAGAATTATTATTATTCAAATTATAGCCTTATTTCAAAGATATTTATAAAATTAATATATGCATACGGCTCGCTTTCAGGGATTATTTTTTATTTTATATTGATTTTAATTACAAAAAAAGTAAGTGATTTATTGTACATGTACTTATGGGGATTCATTACCATCATTATTTTATTCATAATATCCTATATTATAGTAGATTTCGTTTTTGGTTTTGATTTTTTTGGCAGGTTAATTTCAATTAATATTAAATCAGATAATTGTGAATACTTACTATTCTATTTTAATAATTTTATATACCCAATTATTTATTTAATAATTTTTGCTCCACTCTGGTACTACAAGTTGGGTGATTGGTTTTGGCAGAGGGGGAAGTGGGCTAAAAACTCTTTGCAATGAAAGTATTATACGTATTGATCATAGTAATGGGTTATAGTATGCATGGGTTGAGCCAGCACAAATCAACATTTGTGAGTAAGCTCCCTTCTATGGACACATGTGCTGCAGTGGTAAACCTGTACGGGTCTGAGATCGATAGGTCACATCTCTCAGCATACATCAGGACACACGGAAATTGCTCCCTGATTTATTACTATCTGAGTGGGAACAACTTTGATCTTCAAAGCAAAGCGACTGTGATGATGGCGGTATCAAGGGTAGAAAAAGACCCTACTTTTATATTGGACAGATTCTTGGAGTTGGATATTGCGATCCGGTTTTATCCCAGTATTTTGCTAAAGAATTTTGCCGGTGATTTAAAGGGAGAACAGAAGCTGGAAGATAATGCAGTTGAAAATAGAATGCGTCTAAACAAATCGCTATTTGAAGAATAGAATTTTCATATTTATCAAACTGCATTGGGGGGCACTATTCAAAGGGAATACCCCAATTACTAACTCAATATTGTGTGATTGATATGGAGCGTAAATTTTTTACTGCATTTAAATATGCATCTAAGATTACAATATTAACCTGGTTTGTTTTTTTAGTATTTTCTTTATTGATGTTGTTTGATGGTAAGACATTTGGGTATATTTTATTTGGTATTATTTTTACCTTACCTACATTTATAGGTATTTGGGTATTCTTTTTTTTAACCATGTTGATCTTATTCTATATTTACAAGTTTTTCAAAATCAACAATAAATTTTATAAAGCAATTATTTCAATAGGTCTTTTGTGTATATGCATTTTATTATATATGTACACGATTATTCATTATTTTAATCCTTTAGGAACTAAAGTGAATTTTTTTCAAGATGGAATTCTTAATCATAGCATCATAGGTTGGGTATTTAGCCTTTATTTATTATTTAGAAATAAAAATAGAATTAACTAACTCAATATTGTTTGATTGAAATGAATAGAATATTATTAACTGCATGGAATTATGCCTGGCAAACTACATTGTTTGTATGGGTGAATACAATAATTTTCTGGGCAATAAGAGCTATTGCGCCTGATGAGTGGTCATTTGGATATTTCTTATATTTGTTTGTATTTGGGATGCCATTTCCATTGTTGATGCTAATTGTTTATTTTATTTTTTTCACCTTATTTTTTCTTATAGTTAAGTTCATAAAAAAAGAATCGATATTTTTAAAATTGTCAATATTTTTTATTTATCTCATTATTACGATATGGATTTACACTTTTGTAATTAACAAGTACTTCAACTATGAGAGAAAAACGATTGAATTTGAGGATGATTGGGCTCTTCTCTTCTTTGTTTTAGGATGCACTTTTTTTGGATATCTCATGATTCTAAGAAATAGAAAAGTAAAGCCGAAAGCAATACAAGATATTCAAGGTGACAAATTTACTTGATCAAACATGATTGATATGAATAGCATATTATTAACTGCATGGAATTATGCCTGGAAGATGACCATCATTACTTATGGCATTGGTCTTATTCGTCCTTTATTAGAAATTTTCAATAAAAGTACCTGGGGTTACTTTGTGTATATTGTTGTGTTTTCAATTCCGGCTTTTATAGGAATCATGGTATTCTTTTTTTTAACCATGTTGATCTTATTCTATATTTACAAGTTTTTCAAAATCAACAATAAATTTTATAAAGCAATTATTTCAATAGGTCTTTTGTGTATATGCATTTTATTATATATGTACACGATTATTCATTATTTTAATCCTTTAGGAACTAAAGTGAATTTTTTTCAAGATGGAATTCTTAATTCTAGCATCATAGGGTGGGTATTTAGCCTTTATTTATTATTTAGAAATAAAAATAGCCTAAACTAACTCAATATTGTGTGATTGATATGAATAGAATATTATTAACTGCATGGAATTATGCCTGGAGGATGACCTTTTGCATTTATTGCATTTCCTTTATTGGGACTAAATGGCACTTAGGGTTTTATTATTCCTATTGAAAAGTTTTTGATTATCCAGTAATGTTAATAAAAAGTTAATTAGTATTCTTTCTTTCTTTCTTTCTTTCTTTCTTGCACTTATCTTAAGTGCCCTAAAGAATTACAGAATCAGTCAATTTGGCCATCTGAACTGAGTCTCCAAAATTATCAGGAATACTTATGAATAGTTGGAAGCGAAAATACCTTGAAATGAGTAGCGTAGTTATTTATTTTAAATTTGTTATCATGAAAAACATTTTGTTGTTATTCTTATTTTTATGTACAATTTCATACGGGTACTCAAATACTATAACCGTTTATGGGAAAAATATGGGTACAGAATCCACCACAACATCCACCACAACACCTGATGGTACTACTACTACTACTACTACTACTAAAATAGATTGTGATAATTGGTATCAAGATAAGTGTTATACAATTTCATCTGTTGGCCCTGTAACCTCTAAATTAGAAGTATTTGATGGGAATGTGGTTGTATTTACCAAAATTGGTACAATAAATAATTATACTACTGTAGGTAATAGTGGAGTAATTGTTTGGAAATAATTTTTAACCCGGGTTCAACAGTAAAAGTTTGAAAAACCTAAGAATGCTGATTATGAGGGAGATTCCGATGTACGAATCGTTTCAAAGGTTTCTTTAGACCATTGATTACGAGTCGCTGTACTAAGTTAATGAGGAATGGCGTTTAAAAGAGATCTTAATAGGTGTCAAAATATTTTTCACCTATTAAGATTCTCATCGATTTTTATGGTGTTTTTTTTATTAAACTTGATTTATTTATGAATTATTTGGCTAAGCTGTATTTAACTATAATTATAACATTAATTAGTAATATATATGCCCAATCCCAAAATACTCAGGTATTAATTTTTATCACAGACAATGACTGTTATAAATGTATAATGCCTTTGAATAATATATTTAAGGAGCTTGAAAAATTTTCTCAAATCTTAGATTCAAGTAGATTAAAAATTAACACGGATAGTAAAATTATAAAAAATCGAATACGGGAAGAGTTTCCTTTACTTCCAGAATCAATTTTTAATGTAGATCAAAGTTATGTTAGAGATATTACAAGAGATAGCAGATCTAAAATTTGGATAAAGAGCAAGGATAAAATTTTATTCGATTATAGTATTAATAAATTGTCTCAAAGTGATATTAATTCTATTTTTAAAGAATTTGGAATTATACATCCGGCCAATGTATATTTATTAAAAAATGATAGATTCGAATCAGGTAAATACAATCCTTTAACTTTTAGCAACCAAGGGTATTTCTCAATGTTAGAACGAATCAGACCAAGTTTGCTATTGGGGAAAATTGATAATAAGAGATTTATAACAAGTTATTTTAAAGATGTAATATCAGAAAATCAATACATTAAATATTTGGCTACCATTTCAACTAATTGGAATTATAATTTCTATGACTTTAATTCTGTAAAAAAGGTATGTTCAGAAAATCACATAAATATATCAAGAGTTAAATCCGCTACATGTTTTTCTGACCAATTGTTTTTAGTAAGAGAAATTGCCTCTATATATAATCAGGAAAACGAAACGATTTTAAGAAATTTTGATTTTTTAGAGACTTATAATTTATCCTTAAAAAACGATACATTATGTTATGAGTTTGAAGAGGGTAAGATAATTTCACCTTTTAAAAAGGATTTGATAGAATATGGACCTTTTATAAGTGAACCATTCTTTCAAATTGATAGTAGCTTATATTTATATTATCGAAATTATTCAGATATTACAAAACCTATGACAAACGAATTAATAGGAGGTAAATTAGATTTTAGCTCTGTTGAGCTGGGATATGGTAATGAACTAATTACGAAAGATATTTCTGAGTCGAATCAATTAAAAGATAAGATGAAGATGTTTCTTTACGGTAATGGAACCAAACTTTTCTTTTATAATAATAAGCCATTTATTGCATTTTTATTTTTGGATAAAATTTTAGATATAGATGGAGATAAAGTTTATAGCTTAGTTGACTGGCTCAAATTATTTAGTCGTGCCTTAAAAATATAAATTTACTTTTAAAAGAGGCAAAAAATAGGAACTAAAAAGACCAATTTATTTTATTGGGAAAAATTATAAAGTCAAAAATCGAAGAAAACTGCTTTTTAAAATAGA
>Ga0209572_1000276_pt1 | contig 97486 bp, 99 predicted proteins | sample EBPBio232012_DNA_FD_185867 | JGI IMG/M metagenome (GOLD analysis project Ga0209572, IMG submission 185867) | Wastewater treatment Type I Accumulibacter community from EBPR Bioreactor in Madison, WI, USA - Reactor 1_1/23/2012_ DNA (SPAdes)... | ecosystem: Engineered > Bioreactor > EBPR >...
CTCCCTAGAAAGGAGGTAATCCATCCGCACCTTCCGGTACGGATACCTTGTTACGACTTAACCCCAATCATGCCCCCCACCTTAGGCCGACGAATCGGACTTCGGGTGTTGGTCACTTTCATGGTTTGACGGGCGGTGTGTACAAGACCCGGGAACGTATTCACCGCAACTTGCTGATTTGCGATTACTAGCGATTCCGACTTCATGGAGGCGAGTTTCAGCCTCCAATCCGAACTGGGACTAGCTTTGATGCGATTTGCTCCACCTCGCGGCTTCGCTGCGCATTGTACTAGCCATTGTATCGTGTTTCTAGCCCAGGATGTAAGAGAAATACTGACCTGACCTCATCCCCTCCTTCCTCCCCGTTTCCGGGGCAGTCTAGCCTGAAAAATACAACAGACTATAAGGGTTGCGCTCGTTGATGGACTTAACCAAACATCTCACGACACGAGCTGACGACGGCCATGCATCATCTGTCACTTGGTTCAATAAAGCACTCTCTCCTTTCGGAAAGATTCCAAGGATGTCAAACCCTGGTAAGGTTTTTCGTTTAGCATCGAATTAAAGAACACGATCCACCGCTTGTGCGGGTCCCCGTCAATTCCTTTATGTTTTAGTCTTGCGACCGTACTCCACAGGCGGGATACTTAACGCGTTAGCTTCGCTACTGAAGGGGTCGATACCTCCAACAGCTAGTATCCATCGTTTACGGCGTGGACTACCCGGGTATCTAATCCGGTTCGCTCCCCACGCTTTCGTGCCTTAGTGTCAGAAATGGTCCAGTTACCTGCCTACGCCATTGGTGTTCCTTCTAATATCTACGGATTTCACTCCTACACTAGAAATTCCAGTAACCTCTACCATTCTCGAGTTTGTCAGTTTAGATAATAGCCTGTACGGTTGAGCCGCCAGATTTCACTATCTACTTAACAAACCACCTACGCAACTCTTTACGCCCAGTCACTCCGGATAACGCTCGGATCCTACGTATGACCGCGGCTGCTGGCACGTAGTTAGCCGATCCTTATTCATAAGTTACCGTCATATTCCTCACTTATAAAAGCAGTTTACAACCCGAAGGCCTTCATCCTGCACGCGGCGTTGCTCCATCAGGGTTGCCCCCATTGTGGAAGATTCCTCACTGCTGCCTCCCGTAGGAGTCTGGACCGTGTCTCAGTTCCAGTCTGGCTGGTCATCCTCTCAGACCAGCTACGGATCGTAGGCTTGGTAGGCCATTACCCTACCAACTACCTAATCCGACGCAGGCTGCTCCCAAAGCGGATAAATCCTTTAATCCGAAGATCATATGCGGCATTAGCTACCCTTTCGGGCAGTTATTCCTCACTTTGGGGCACATTCCTACGCGTTACTCAGCCGTCCGCCACTCGTCAGCATCTAGTAAACTAGACCTGTTACCGTTCGACTTGCATGTGTTAGGCACGCCGCCAGCGTTCATCCTGAGCCAGGATCAAACTCTCCATAAAAAATATGGTGTTAACTACATCACTGAAGTGATAGTACTCATTTCCATAAAGTGTCCGCGTTTCAGCGGACGTCTACTCAAAAATAGACTGACGATGATTATTGCACAACCAAATTGTTAAATTACATACATATCAAACCGCTCAATAGATTTTGTTTACCCATCTCGCAATCAGACTGTGAACCATTGTATCGTAAAAAACAGATAGCGTCAACACCAATCTTACACTATTTTGTAGCGATAAATACAACTAGTCCAATAAGCACGCCCAGAGCCGAGCCCGCCAGCACCTCTAGGGGCGTATGTCCTTTAGCGGCACGCGGTAGCTTTACCTCTGCTTTGGCCTTCTTGATTAACTGGTTAATTGCCTCGCCTTGCTCGCCAACCGAACGACGGACCTTCACCGCATCGTAACAAACAATAAGAGTAACGAGTGTTGCTAATCCAAATAACCCTGACTCTACGCCGTCTTTCAGAAGTACAACCATCCACACAGCTACTGTAGTTGCTGCATGCGAACTTGGCATACCGCCACTAATAAACAGTTGGTGCGCCAAATCTAGCCGCTTACCTCGTGCCGTATCGATACTATACTTTATAATGTGCGCAACAATCCACGCAACACCAATCGCTAGTACATATGGTGATATGATATCCACCTACCTATCCCTCCTTTTGACCGTCAGGAGAATCTCCAGATTCATCATCTTTGGTCTCTTGCATTATACCAATAGATGACACTGCGTCGCTATCACCAAGACGCATAATGCGTACACCTTGGGTTGTACGGCCAAGCGTTGGAATATCCTTTAAAGCAATACGAATCGTCTGGCCATTCTGACTAATCAATAGTGCTTCGTCTGCGCCAGCCTCAAGCGTCTGTACAGTAATGATTGGCCCAGTCTTCGCCGTAACCACTGCAGCTTTAATACCTACCCCGCCGCGCTTATGGCTTGGGAAGTTTGCTACCTTGGTAATCTTACCGTAACCTTTTTGGCTGATGACAAGTAGAGTTTGATCGTCGGTACACACAATATCCATGCCTACCACACTGTCATTAGGCCTTAGGCGGACACCGCGTACACCGCGAGCAGCACGGCCCATTGGGCGGCATTCCTCTTCGTTAAAGCGCACTGCCTGGCCAGCTGATGTCGAGATGATTACGTCATTCTTACCATTTGTCTGCTTGATCCAACGAAGCTCATCACCGTCATCTAGGTTAATGGTAATCAAGCCATTAGTACGAATGTTGGCATAGTCCTTTAAGGGAGTTTTCTTTACAGTACCCTTGCTGGTCGCCATAAAGAGGTAGCCATCATCACTCGCATCCTTGGCGTGGTTAATAATAGAGGTAATCTTCTCTTCTGGCTGTAGCTGTAGCAAATTCACTGCGGCCACACCCTTGGCGGCCAAGCTTGCTGCGGGCACTTCATACGCCTTTAGGCGGAACACGCGGCCCTTATTCGTAAAGAATAGCAACCAATCGTGCGTATTCGCCGGCACTAGCTGCGCAATGACGTCTTCCTCCTTAGTGGTCATACCGCGTTTACCCTTGCCGCCACGATTCTGTCGGCGGTATTCGCTCACGAGTGTACGCTTGATATAGTTCTCTGTTGTAAGTAATACTACTGTCTCTTCTTCCGGAATCAGCTCTTCATCGCTAAACTTACCTAGCTCATGATTAATCATCTTGCTGCGGCGTTCATCGCCATACTTCTCTTTCATTTCTAGAAGTTCCAGCTTAATGATATTTAAAATCTCTTTCTCATCAGCCAAGATACCTTCTAGTTTCGTGATTAAAGCACGTAGTTCATTAAGTTCGTTCTCGATAGCTTCACGTTCTAGCCCAGTAAGACGGCGTAGCTGCATCGCCAAAATCGCCTTGGCCTGAATTTCACTTAGATTAAACTTCTCAATCAGCGCCTTCTCCGCTATATCTTGCGTCTTGCTGGCGCGGATCGTCTTAATCACTTCATCAATATGATCAAGCGCGATTTTATAGCCTTCCAGAATATGTGCACGCTCTTTTGCTTTGCGCAGCTCATACTCGGTGCGGCGGCGCACAACTTTCTGGCGGTGCTTTACAAACTCTTGCAGCATCTCTTGCAGGCCCATGATACGCGGCTGGATGCCATCTACCAGTGAAAGCATGTTAAAGTTAAAGCTGCTCTGCAATGCCGTTAGCTTATAAAGCTGGTTTAGTACCTTCTTAGGGTAGCCATCTTTCTTGACTTCCACCACCACTCGTACCTGCCCACGAGCAGTTTCGTCGCGTAAATCACTGATGTTTATCTTCTTATCTTTATATAGCTCACCAATCTTTTCTACTAGTGTCGCCTTATTCACCCCGTAAGGTATCTCAGTGATTATAATCTGATGCCGACCCTTCTTCGTCTCGACAATTTCGGCAACACCACGAATCATTACACTACCACGACCCGTTAGGTAGGCCTGCTTCATTGGCGCGCCACCATATACTGTTGCGCCCGTCGGAAAGTCTGGACCCTTAACATGCTTCAGTAGATCATCCACTGTCGCTTCTTCGTTATCAATCAGTTCAATAGTAGCATCTACTAGTTCACCAAGGTTATGTGGAGGGATATTCGTAGCCATACCCACAGCGATACCGATCTGGCCATTAAGTAATAGATTTGGCAGCTTGGCCGGCAAGACCACTGGCTCTTGCTCTGAACCATCAAAGTTATCACGAAAATCAACAGTATCCTTGTCAATATCTGCCAGTATCTCATCCGCAACCTTAGCCATACGCGCCTCGGTATAGCGCATTGCGGCGGCCTCGTCGCCATCCATCGAACCAAAGTTACCCTGCCCCTGGATTAGCGGATAGCGAAGTGACCAAGGCTGCGCCAAGCGCACCATCGAATTGTATATTGCCGTGTCACCATGCGGGTGATACTTACCCATAACATCACCCACGATACGCGCGCTTTTTACAAACTTGGCAGTAGAACGATTACCATTTTGGTTCATCGAGTACAAAATACGGCGGTGCACAGGCTTCAGCCCATCGCGCACATCGGGCAGCGCGCGGTCAATAATCACGCTCATTGAGTAACGGAAGAAGCTGTCTTCCATCACCTTTTCAAGCGTACGGTGTTCAATGCCAGGGGTTTCTATAATTTCTCCCTCTAGTGCATCATCAATTGGTGCATCGTCCATTGGTGTGTTGGTTGTTTTGTCATCGTCCATCATATAGCCCCTAAATATCTAGTTCCTCTAGTTTTGCATTTTTCGCTTCAGATTGGATAAAGTTCTTGCGCAAGCTTACATCGTCACCCATTAGCTTAGTGAATATGGCGTCAGCTCGCTCGGCATCCTGTACATCTACTTTAATTAATACACGGTTCTCTGGGTTCATTGTCGTCTCCCACAACTGCTCGGCATCCATCTCACCCAGACCTTTAAAACGGGACACTGTGACGCCTGCTTGCTTGATCCGGTCCTCATTCATATCGATAGTTACGCCACGCTCTTTTTTACTTGCAATAATTGAATCAAGCTCCTCATCAAGCGAAAGTTCGTCATACACATATTGCTTTTTCTGGCCGCGATTAATACTAAATAACGGCGGCTTCGCAAGGTACACATACCCCTGCTCCACAATTTCTTTCATATAGCGGAAGAAGAATGTCAGCAAAAGGGTTGCAATGTGACTACCGTCCACATCGGCATCGGTCATAATAACGATTTTATGGTAGCGCAGGCCGTTAACATCAAATGTGTCGCCGATACCTACACCAAACGCCTGAATCATAGCCACAATTTCCTTATTGGCAAACATTTTATCAAGGCGCGCACGCTCGGTATTAAGCACCTTACCGCGTAGCGGCAAAATTGCTTGGGTTTTATTGTCACGGCCTTCCTTTGCGCTTCCAGCCGCCGAGTTACCCTCTACAATGTAAATCTCACTTTCGGCCGGGCTCTTACTGCTACAGTCCCATAGTTTACCAGGCAAACCCATGCCATCCATTGCGCTCTTGCGTAGCACGTTATCGCGTGCCGCACGGGCTGCCTTACGGGCACGAGCCGCTAATAATGCTTTATTGACAACCTTCTTGGCAATTTCTGGGTTCTCATCGAGATAATAGGCGAAGTACTCGTTCATTACCTGCTCGACATAGCGGCGCACCTCAGGGTTACCAAGCTTGTTCTTGGTCTGCCCTTCAAACTGCGGGTCAGGTAATTTCACCAAAATAACCGCCGTCAAGCCTTCACGGATATCATCACCCGATAGATTATCTTCTTTCTCCTTAAGGATACTGTTCTTGCGTGCATATTCGTTTATCACGCGGGTCATCGCCGCGCGAAAACCCACAAGGTGCGTACCACCATCCGGTGTCAGCACGTTGTTAGCAAACGGCTTTACCGTCTCGATAAAGCTGTCGTTGTACTGGACTGCCACCTCTATCATCGAGTCTTCTACCTGGCGCTCAACGTAAAAAATATCATCACCGATAGGCTCTTTACCAATATTGAGGTTTTTTACATAGCTCTTGATACCACCTTCAAAATAGAAAGCCTGGCGCTCTTTTGTGCGCTCATCATACACGGCAGTATAGATACCTTTTGTCAGGTATGCCTGGTGACGCAAATAGTTAACTACCCATTTGTAATCAAACGTAACTGTTTCTTTGAATATAGTTGAATCGGGATAAAAAGTAATTCGAGTACCGGTTGGACGATCGGTTTTGCCCATCTTTTTTAGGGGTGCCACCGTTGCCCCCTGAGCAAATTCAATCCTATGCAGCTCACCTTTTTGCACAACTTCTGCAACCATCTTAGTGGAAAGCGCATTTACAACACTCGAACCTACACCATGTAGACCAGACGACACCTTGTAACCGCCGCCGCCAAACTTACCACCAGCATGTAGTACGGTAAGTACAGTTTCTAGCGTACTCAGGCCGGTTTTGGCGTGCTTATCAACAGGAATGCCACGACCATCGTCGGTAATCTCTATGCCGCCATCTTCTAGAATGCGTACATCTACACGACTTGCGTAACCCGCAATTGCCTCATCGATAGAGTTATCGGCAATTTCTTTAATAAGGTGGTGCACGCCGTCATAGCCAGTGCTACCAATATACATGCCTGGGCGCTTACGGACTGGCTCTAGTCCTTCCAGGACTTGGATTTGCGAGCCATCATAAGAACCGTCGTCTTTTTGTTTAGCCATTATCCCCTCACTTCGGTCGTTTCAGCTGTTTACAATATGTCTATTGTACCATAAAAAAAATTGTTCATTCAAGCCCTTGTGCTGAACATATTTCTTATGCTAAGATTTAGCGTAAGAGGTATATTAAACACAAAAAATAGGTTGCCGCTACTATGTTCAGAAAATTAGTATCAAACTTAGCCTTCAGCCCCGCACTAGTCGGGCAGATTGGCTTTTACGCAAAACGTCTTCGTAAAGAAGAAGCAACCAGGCGCATTGGCCTTATCTTTACTGCCCTTGCCCTCATCGTACAGTCATTTGCTGTATTCTCACCCCCCGAGGCCGCCAATGCCTCAAGTGCTTCGGATTTCATTCATGGCGGGTTCGACTCAAAAGACGATTTTATTAAGAACTACAATCGCAATACTAATAACATTAAAGATCTCTTCAAGGTACTTAACATTACCGAAGGCGATATAAAGAATGCTCACTGGGGCTCAGTTAACTCAAAAGACGTCTACTCATGGGCTCTTATACCACGCTTTGGCATGCAAAAAGGTGAAAAAAAATACACTATCGATACCCAGAACGGCGGAAAGCGCAGCTTCTACTACAAACCGCTAAGCAACTGGGACACCACTTCTTGGAGCAAGAAAAACGGCACAAGCTACAAAGCCCTGATTGGCAAAACAAAGGATGGCATGTACTTTGCCCTCATGAAAGCCTGCGGCAATCTATTGCTCAAGCAAAAACCACCAGCACCCAAATGCCCCACCGGATATACTGGTCACTACCCTGACTGTTCAAAGCCCCCAAAGAAATGTCCCGTTCCCGGCAAGGCTAATCTCAATGCTAACGACCCAGCTTGCAAACCAGACCCTGTTGCAGCATGTACGTCATTAAAGATTGCAAAACTATCTGATAAGTACCAGCTTGATGCGACAGCTTCAGCTGCTAACGGTGCGAAAATAATTAGCTACACCTATGTCATTAAACGTGACAGTAAGGTTGTTGACACTATTACGCAGAACAGTAGCAAACTTACTAATACAGTCTTCACAAAACAGACTGCGCAAGGTGCATATACGGTACAGCTAACAGTAAAAACTTCTCTTGGCGATAAAACAGGATCAAGTTGTACAAAAACGTTCAACATACCTGCACCTAAAATGTGTCCATTAAACCCTAAACTTCGTGAAGACAGCCCAGAGTGTCAGCCCTGCCCAGACGATGAGACTTTATGGATCAAGGATACCGCTTGTGCCGCTGAGCTTATCACATCTAAAACAGCAAGGAACGTAACTCAAGGTGATGTTGATGCAACCACCACCACGGCAAGAGCAGGCGACAAGATCATCTATTCCCTTACGATGTCTAACAAAGGTAAAGCACCTACCGAGACTACTCCTACCGAAGAGCTTCTTGATGTGCTAGAGTATGCTCAAGTTATTGATACGGGTGGCGGATCGTTCGATGAGACTGCCAAGACCCTTACATGGCCAGCTATCACTCTAAAGCCCGGCGAAAACCAAACGCGTATGTTTACCGTACAAGTTCTCAATGAGATACCTGCCATGGGTACCGGAACTAGCGACCAAGCATCATATGACTGCCGTATCGATAATGTGTTCGGTAACACTGTAAGCGTAGATATCGATTGCCCAGTACAGAAAGAGATTGTTGAGCAAACTGTCAGTGAATTACCACACACTGGCCCCCGTGAAAACATAATATTCGCCGGCATTGCCCTCACGGTTGTCGCTTACTTCTATGCACGTTCTCGGCAGGTTAAAAAAGAGATTCGTCTTATCCGTCGTGATCTAAATGCTGGTACAATATAGACATAAGGGGTGGATATGAGCAACAAAGAAAAAGACAATTTTGGTAACCACGAGACATTCGACGAAAGCAAGCTAGAAAGTCTTCGCAATGAGCAGCAAGAGCGCCTTAAAGAGGACTTAGAGCGCAACATTGAGACGCGATCGCATGAAGCCCTAGAGACAGCCCGCCAAGAGGCCCTAGAGCAGGCAGGAACGGTGGAAAAAGAACGAAAAGTTGCAGAGAAAGAAACTTCGCCAGCCGAACGCCGCGGACCACTTAGCAAAAAAGAGAAAGATGCCAGCTTTAATGCGACTATGAAAGAAATCCGAACTCATATGTCCGGACCAAGTCGAGCCTTCAGCACATTCATTCATAATAAAGGCGTCGAGAAAGTAAGTGACGCAGTAGGCAATACTGTCGCCCGCCCAAACGCAATCCTATCAGGAGCAGTATTCGCCTTCTTATTTACGCTTGTTATCTACCTAGTCGCTCGCTACAACGGCTACCCTATTTCGGGCTCAGAAACAATCGCTTCGTTTGCCCTAGGATGGCTTGTTGGACTGATATTTGACTACATTCGCGTATTGCTTCTTGGCAAAGCTAAATAGCAACCAAAAGATTACGAGATCAAAATAAAACTGCGCAGCCTAGCGCAGTTTTATCGATACCTCAGAGCTATCGGGGTCACTATTACGTAAATCGAGATGATCCGGATTGCTTGGCGCAGCAGGCTTTATCTCAACAACAGGGACTGGTGGCTCAGGCTGAACTGCAGGACTACCAATAATTGGCTTTTGGACCATCTGGGACGCAGCATTGCTAGTGGGTAGCGACGACACAGGAGGCATCATTCCTCCGCCAGCAAGAGGCGCAGGTGGCACTTGCGGCCTAAACTGTGGTGTTGGCGGCGCGATAGCCGATGGCGCTGCCGATAGCGGCACTGCCGGCTGTGGAGCGGTCCCATTCCCGGCAATCTGTTTACGCTTCGCCAGCCACTCGTCTAAGAACGAGGAACCGCCCGGCCGAGGCATTGCAGCTCCTGGTTTAGCTAAGGTTCCTTGCGCACCAGGCTTTAGCGCTTCTTTTTTGGTGCTCAACCGCTTAAATATCTCCTGCTCAACCTGTCCGCGTGGTCGGCCATATTTTGCGGCCGAAAGGCGCTTCAGGGCATCACTTAGTTGCTGGTTCGCCTGACCCATAGGTGCTATCCAGGACATGCTAAAGGGTGCCGACGGTACCCCCTCTATTTGAGCTACTACTACCGACTCATAGTTAGGCAGCTTCGTTAAATCTTCGGCATCAAACACCGGCGTATAGCGTTTTACCATAATCTCAGCGTCAGTGATACCAATACGGCCTGTGATCGTTGTACCAACGTTACCTATAATGGCTTCGCGTAGCTCTTCTTTTAGCTGCGTCATAAACTGGTTACCCAGAACCAAACTTAAGCGATACTTACGAGCTTCAGACAAGATAGTCTCAAAACTGTCGGTTGCAAAGTTCTGGAACTCGTCCACGTACATCGTGAAATCCTTGCGCTCATCTTCGGGTATGTTCGCCCGTGCCATCGCAGCCGCCTGGAACTTCATTACAAATATAATGCCTAGCAGTTTTGAGTTGAGGTCGCCCATCTTACCTTTTGAAAGGTTTACAAGCAATATTTTGTTGTTGTTCATGATGTCCGAGAAATTAAATCCACTCTTTTGTTGACCAATGATATTACGCATTGCATCGTTACTAATAAATGGACCAAACTTTGAGACCACCCAAGATATCACCTCGCCAGCCTCGCTCGACTTTTGAGAAGCTGGGAATTCTTTTGTCCAGAAGTCCAGCACCTGCTGGTCGGTAACGTACTTCAGCTTACCTTTCATAAACTCTTCGTCAATCAAAAGCTTTGGGATATCGATAAATGTCCCACCTTGTGGATCACTCATCAAAAGCAGTGCGCAGTTACGGAAGATGTGTTCTAGACGTGGACCCACAATACCGGTATGCCCAGGGTCGTACAATCCGTAAAGCATACTAATTGCCTCTTGTACCAAAAAATCTTTTTGGTCAGGGCTGTCGAACTCAAACATATTAAGGCCGATTGGGTTCGCCATGTCACTTGGGTTAAAGTACACTACATCTTCTACGCGATCTTTTGGCACCTTACTTAACAATGCCTCTACCGAGTCGCCATGCGGATCTACAAAAGCAAAGCCTCTTCCATCCATCATGTCCTGATATGCCAGGTTTTCCTGCAGCACTGACTTACCTACACCCGTCTGACCAATCACATGTACATGGCGTCGACGATCTTTAGTGCCAAGACGTATAGGCTTCTTAACGCCACGGAATTCATTGTACCCAAGTAGCAACCCTTCATCCATAACTTGCGTCGGGCCATCAACCTGTTTGCTCATTTGGCGTTGCACTTGCGATGTTGGGATACTATTCTGGTCTGGCAAATGGAAAATAGTAGCCAGTTCAACGCTATTTAATATATTCTGGTTGATTTGCTGAGGAAAGAAACGAAAGATAAAGGCAGACGTTAGCTCTTCTAAGTTTTTCGATAAATTAAATTTAAAACCGTTAAACGACGGCGAATCAAATAACGCGAATGCTGCCACAATATTCTTAAGTAGCGCCTGTGACCGCGCCGCGGTATTTGAGGACACCACAACACGAATCAATACCTCATACCCAGGGTAACGCGTCTTCTCTTGAATAGCATCAATCGCCGATTGCTCCACGGCATTTAACTGCTGCTTCTCATCCTCTTTTTTATCTTGCGACTCTGGCGGTTTCCATAGTGCCTCCATTAAATCTTTAGGCGAAACAATGCTTGAAATACCGCCTTTTTTAAAGCCTTTATCCTTTGTTATCTTATCGGCGAGGTTAATAGACCCCCTTGTCCAACCTTCACGCGCTGGCCGTATCAAGAATTGCAGACCAACGCCGTCTTCCCTGCCTGCCGAAGATATTGCATTTAGTAGTGCACGCGACGCATCACGCTTTGCTTCTAAATAAGTAGCGATCGGGTAGGAGTAGCTCTTTTTAAGCGTAAACTCTCCCCCTATAGTTCCGCTTAACTTGCCCACCTGGCTAAATACTGCATGCTCAGTCACTTCTTCTAGCCGGGCTGCAGGATATGCCGCCGCAATTGCCTGACGTACCACATCCGTCAGCACCGTTGGGACTACTGCGTAGTAATACACAAGACCATCTCGCGCAACAATTTCAAACGAGATATGACGTTGTCCATAAATCTTGCTCTTAAACCCTTTAGTTGCTGTACTTGCAATGATGTTATACATCACCTGAGCCTGGCTAAGCACCTCCTCGGTAAGGTCGCGTCTATCACGGTTATCACCAGCAATATCTTCGCTTGCTGGCGGCAAATGAATCAATATAGGTATCATCTTAAGGCCGCGTTCATAGTTTTTCGCCTCACGAAGCGTCCTGCGGTATGCCAAGAATGCTACCGTAGCCCCAGCGATTACCAAAAAGGTAATAACAAATAGTGAAATAAATGTGCCCGCCGCGCCCATCGTTAGTCGCCCGAATCACCTATCTCTCGCCCATAACGCCGACGAATATACTCAATCTGCAGCTTGCTAATTTCCCTCTCACGACGGTAGGGATCATCGCGCGTTTCCGCTATGATTTTTTTTGCTTTATCAACCCATTCTTTTTCTATCAGGTCATCGTCACCCGCTACTGACGGCACATCGTCATCACTAGCCACTGCCTGAGACGCCGGTTGCGTAGTTAAAACAGGGGCTGGCAACGCTGGCATTGCAATTTGTGCAGCCTCAGCCTGAACAGCCCCCACCTCGGGTTGCCGCTCAGGGCCTCGTTCAACCGCATCACCAGGCTGGAACTCAGGTGCTCTTACGCCAAATTCACCGCCTAAAGCCGGTGACCGTTCTAGCCCTCCCGATAGTCCCTGCTGCCTTGGTTCCATATCTGTAAATTATAGCATATGCAGTACAAAGTAAATAGCCCTTACCGTCGTTTTGAAACGTAAAAACATACCACCGCTTCAAACACCGCAATAAGCAGCAATTCATAAAACCCCAGCCTACCGATTGAGGCCATTCCTACCATCATTACAGGCGCCATAGCCAGCACCGAACCATAAACATAGCTACGTTTTAATGACAGTGGCTGCCAATGTTGCCGATTACGCGCCACCCTGCTAAGCGCCAATCCGACTAAATACACAAAAAACGTTAGCACACCAAGCGCTAACGTATATAACAGAATAAACACTGCCAGTATTCCTACAGGGTGTATCGACGAAGGTGACGTCGTTTGCATTAGTGCAGACAAGAGGACGAATGCACAGAGTGTTGATATGGCGAGTACTTTCCCAAGCATGCACTTATCATACCACTTACTGGGTATGCGTAAGCAATATACCCAGATTTAAGATATATGAAGCCTATAGCGGTAAGCGTATAAATAGAAGCGAAACACCTGTGTAAATAACTATTAGGGTCGCCCGCGAAACCGCTATAAGGCTAACTGACCGCTCGCGAATCGCGAGCATAGGTGGTCCTTGCAAGTGGTTCCGCTTCACGCTTGGTGGTTTCGTTGCCACCCCCCCCTCCAGAGTGTCAAGGATTAACCAAGCGTGAGGTACTTCTCTTGCGCGCTACGACGCCAAGAATCTTATTTTAAGTTTTTGAAGACTCAATCGGCGGAGCATAGGCAGCGCCACTTTCAGAGTCTGTTCCAAATATCCAATATCCTAAATTGGAAATTCGGAACAGACTCCAAGGTACTAGTATAAGGTGCGTAATCTATCACTAGATTATAAATCTTGTACCAGTGCCGATGCCTATTTTGCCGTCCACTATTGTCTTTGCGATAGTTTCAGGACCGTCAGTGTGTTGAATTGTTAAGGTTTTGGATTGTTGTGGTGGCTTTTTTTGTTTTTCAAAAGCTTGTCTGTATACTAGCATGCTTATGCTTTTTGGTCAATGCTTTCGGACAATTTATGTATGCATTTTTTACTACATAGTACACCGCTATATCGATTCATATCTGTTATTGCATATACTGTTGTATATATAGCATCGTTGTATAATTATCAATAATATAATACTGCTCTCCCCACCTTGTACTGATGCTTGCCACGTTTTGCTCAATTTTACGCACAATTTCGTAGGTTGCCGCCTCGCTCTGCCGAGCTACATTCGAGATACCCCAAAACTCAATCCGCGGGTTTACAACCAGCCATTCTGGAGTCGCTTCTGGTTCGGCTATAACAATCAACCTATTGTAGCCTACTACGACTTCTGGCGTTACTTGGGTACGTACGTTATGTGATATATCAATGCCATACGCTTCTAGCATTATGGGTAGGATTGCTGTCGCAGCTGGACAGTCAACGACCTGCTGGCCGAACGCATCTACGCACGCACCTGCCGAATCGCCAAATATCGTCATGGCGACGATAAAATTCCATGGCGGCTTGGCCACGACCAACATTTGCCCTACAAACAAATAAGACTTTCGTGTCACAATTATGCCGTTGCACCTAGCCTAGGTCCACACACTCGCCCACTCTTACTTCGACCCGACCACATAGACCAGCTACTAGTCCTCATTACCGCCAGCCTAAACACTACACATAGCGCTAGTCACGTCATACCCACGCTATGGGCAAAAATAATGCGACTTTTGCTGCCATATCGTAGTATTTTTTACCGAAAGATTGTTATAAAAAGTTATTGACATTAGCGGTTTATCGGCTTATTATAGGGGTAGTTCCTGAGCAAAAAAATTATACAGGAACCAAAAATAAAAATCTCTCGAAAAAACTCCACGATAAAACAAGCACTACTCGCAGGTGCTTGTTTTTTTAATATCCTAAACAGCCACTAGCCGCAGAATTGACCACCAACCACGCAAAAACCCGACCATACGGTCGGGTACTTACGTTACTTGGTGGAGCTGCCGGGTACGTATCATCTTGCTCCGCTCCCGGGCTAAAGCCCTGCCGCTACGGCCAAGCAATGCATCCTCAAACGGCCACTGGCCGTTTTCGCCCTCACGGGCAGTACTCGGACTCGCATACAGCCAACTAAAACAGCCGACCCAAGGGTCGGCAATTTTAGTTGGTGGAGCTGCCGGGTACTGCCCCCGGGTCCGCTAGGTAACCTATCGTTCGTCTACATACATAGTTCCACTCAAATTGTTTAGCCACACAGTTCGATCAAAGTAGAACAAACATACGAATGCGTGAGCCTTGGTGAAGGTTAAACAGTCATAGCCAAGGCGGCAATAACTGTCGATCCTGCTAAATATGACACACTAGGCCTATAGCAGAAATCTAGGCTAGCATGGCTACCGGTAAATTAGGCAGCTGTTGCTGGTACAACGGCAAGTGTCTGGAAAGAAGCTTTGAAGTTGTTCCATGCAGTTGCAAGTTTAGTTGCAATTAAAAATCTGATTACGTCAGAAGTCGGTATGCAAAACGATCTGTTAAATTCCCAACGTCGAAAGCTAAAGTCAGCCCCCAATCATTACATAACCAGTATACCACCATTTACAGATAAGCGCAAGTAATGGTCCTCAAGGGATTTGTTTTGCAGCCACTATATGCCATACTAGGAGAATTATGGGGAACGTATGCAAGGTGGCTTCGGTAGCGCCAGTAGGATTTGATGGCCATATTATAGAGGTAGAGAGCGACATGACTAAGGGGCTACCAGGCGTGTCGATCGTAGGTCTAGGTAACAAAGCTATCGATGAAGCGAAAGAGCGCGTAAAAAGCGCTATCACTAATTCCTTACTTGAGTATCCAGCTAAGCGTATTACCATTAACCTTGCCCCGGCTGAGCTACCCAAGGACGGCACCCACTATGACCTGCCAATCGCACTTGCCTTGCTTGCGTCTAGTGGGCAGCTGCGTCAAGAAGAGCTAGCAAACGCCGTGTTTGCCGGCGAATTAGCCTTAGATGGCCGAATACGGCCAATCTCTGGCGCTATTACTATCGCTGAGACCGCCAAAAAAGCTGGCTACCCCTCTCTTTATCTACCCCTCGCCAACATACCCCAAGCCGCGCTCGTAACAGGCATCAAAATATACGGATTAGAAAGCCTAAAAGATCTCTACCTCCACTTAAAGCAAGAAAAAGTTATAGCCCCTTACGCCAATACGCGTGTGCCTCACCAAGACCGATCTACTAAGGGAAGCCTACTTGACGATATTTATGGACAAGAACAAGCTAAACGCGCGCTCATTATTGCAGCCGCCGGGCACCACAATATACTCCTTAGCGGCACGCCTGGTGCCGGTAAAACTATGCTTGCTAAAACACTCAATGCACTCTTGCCACCCCTTACTCCAGAGGAGCAGCTAGAAGTTACTAAACTGCATAGTCTCAGCGGCAGCCTTATCGATGCTATCGCTACTAAGCGCCCTTTTCGCTCTCCACACCACACTTCTAGCCAAATTGCCCTTGTTGGCGGCGGAACTAAACCAAAGCCGGGCGAGATTAGCTTAGCCCACCTGGGCGTGTTGTTCCTTGACGAAATACCCGAGTACCCTAGAAGTGTCCTAGAGGCCCTACGACAGCCATTAGAGGACCGAGTTATCAGTGTTGCACGAGCTAATAGTCAAGCTACTTACCCTGCCGACTTTATGCTCGTTGCCACTATGAATCCTTGTCCTTGCGGCTACTACGGCGACCCTGAGCACGAATGCAGCTGTTCAACCGCACAGATTCTTGCCTACCAAAAACGGCTTTCCGGGCCCTTACTCGACCGAATTGACATGATATTGTCGGTGTCACGTATACCACATGCGCAATTACTTGATGAAAAATCGTCGTCGAATAAACATCATTTAACAGCTCAACAAGCTATATTGAGTGCAAGAAGTGTTCAAAAAATACGCTATAGTAGTAGCAAAAAATGCAACAGTTCACTTTCAAGCGAAGAAGTAAAACGCCTTATCCGCCTCACGCCCACCACAAAGACATTCCTAGACTCCGCCGCAGGCAAATTAAAGCTAAGCGCACGCAGCTATTTCAAAGTCATCAAAGTCGCGCGGACCATTGCCGACCTAGAAGGCAGCGAAACGGTAGAAATCCCCCACCTAGCCGAAGCACTGCAATACCGTCAAATCACTTGATATCTTTGCATACATCTGTTAAAATACTCATTAGAGTAATTGCTAACTAATTAAAGCAGCTCGCTATCATTAAAGGAGAGTAGCATCAACACATCAATTCGTATCAACGAAGCCATTCGCGCCCGCGAACTTCGTGTCATCGGTACAAGTGGAGAGCAGCTCGGTATTATGTCGCGCCAAGAGGCGCTAAAATTAGCCGAAGAAAACGGTGTTGATCTCGTAGAGATATCACCAAATGCCGATCCGCCTGTAGCTAAAATAGTGGACTGGGGCAAATTCCAGTACCAGAAGATGAAAGAACAGCAGAAGAACCGTCGCAGCAACAAAGCAGCGGAGCTAAAGCAAATGCGTTTTGGTCTAAAGATTGGTGCAAATGACCTTGAGATCAAGCTTCGGAAAATCCGCGGCTTCCTATCTGAAGGTCATAAGGTAAAAATACTTATCTTCTTTCGTGGTCGCGAGATGGCACACAAAGAACTGGGCTACGTGCTCATTGACCGTGTTGTCGCCGAGCTAGAAGGTGAAGCGATTCTCGAACAGAAACCAGTGATGGCAGGTCGTAACCTGAGCATCGTAATAAGGAGCAAGTAAATGCCAAAAATGAAGACCCATAAGGGCACTGCTAAGCGCATTAAGCTAACCAGTACCGGCAAACTTACCCGTCGTCGTGCGTTCGGGAACCACATGCTCTCTAAGAAGAGCAAGTCGCGCAAGCGAAATATCAAGACTACTGCAGTCGTAAAAGGCAGTATGGCTAAAAATGTTAAACGAGCGTTAGGAGTCTAAGTATGCGAGTCAAACGAGGAGTCCCAGCACACGCTAAGCACAAAAAAGTACTAAAAGCCGCTAAAGGCATGCAGCACAACCGCACACGAAGCTTCCGCCTTGCGAAGCAAGCGGTTGTCCGAGCACTTCAGTACGCCTATCGTGATCGCCGCAATAAAAAGCGTGATCTACGTAGCCTCTGGATTACCCGCATTAATGCGGCAGCCCGCGAAAATGGCACCACCTACGGTCGCTTTATCGCTAATCTAAAGGCTGCAGGCGTTGAGCTTGATCGTAAGGTACTTGCCGATCTAGCTGTAAATGACCCTAAAGCATTTGCTGCAATCGTAAAAAGCGTGACTAAATAGGAGGGGCTTGCCCCTCCGTCCATATCCCGAAGTAAATTCGTGATATGTCTCCACCCCCTAAAGCTCGGCTAACGCCTCGTTACGGTGGGTAGCTAAAAAACTCCGCATAAAGCGGAGTTTTTTATTGGCAGCTCATCTGTAAGCCGGGTTCTGTACGGCACAAGTGCCGCGATAATCATCTATCTACGCCAGTTATTGCTAACCGACTCTAGCGGGTAGCGATACGCGGACGGATCGTCCTTTTATGCATATCTCCTTGCAGCCGACAGGGTTTACCTTCTCCGCATGTTACCATACGTCGCTGTGAGCTCTTACCTCACTCGTTTCACCTTTGCCCCGTAAGGGGTAGTCTTGTTTCTGTGGCACTTTCCCTAGGGTTGCCCCCGGCCGCCGTTAGCGGCTGTCGTATCCTATGCTGCCCGGACTTTCCTCTAGCTCTTTTTAGGGAGCGAGCGATTATCCAATCAACTGCCACCCCTATTGTATCATCTTATCTACTAGGCATCATAAAAGTCCCAGTTATCCGTTGGACGCTTGATATTCCCCGCATAAATGCAAGGTGGGTTCTCTCACGCCACCCCCACAGGGGTGAAAAATGTTGAGATCCCAAATGTATGATGTTAGGAAAATCATACACGCCCTAAATATCTGGGACTACTTTTAGTATAACACGAGGAACCCAGGTAGAAATGCACAAGCCCAAGCTTTTGTAGAAGCTATGCTTACGCAACACCAAAAATCTTGGCAAATAAATCGGTAATTCCGCCAATAACACCCGACATATAAAGAAATAGTACGTCGTTAAATAAGAGTATAAGCGCGAACACAAATACCACTCCGTAGCGTTCAATGATATCCATTCCTTTACGAACAAAATCCGGCGCAAGAGCATATAGTACACGTGATCCGTCTAGCGGTGGAATTGGTAAAATATTAAAGGCAAAGAACCCAAGGTTTACTGCTACACTAGTTGCCAATATCTTCCCCAGTATACCGGCCGATGATGGGTCAACCGAGACTAAAATGCCATAGCTCAGAAAAGCCAGCACTAGATTTACTAAAGGACCAGCTATAGCGACTAACGCCATCCCCCACTCATTCCTGATATTGGCAGGATTAACCGGTACAGGCTTGGCTCCGCCAAAGATAGGCGCATTCGCACCTGTTAGCATATTAGTCACCACCAGCAGTACAGGCAGACCAACCGTCAAAAAAGGATCAATATGCTTAAAAGGGTTAAACGACAATCTACCTAATAACCGAGCGGTGTCGTCGCCAAGTTTAAGCGCTACAAAGCCATGCATAAGTTCGTGTAGCATCATAGACACCAGAATAATACCCAAAACAATAACTATTTGTCCTAAATCCATTCCTTTGATTATACACCACTCGCCCCCTTGACGAAAATAGAAAATACGAGTATACTGTAAAGGATTGTTATAAAAAGTAAGTGGAAGTAATACTATGGCAGCACGCTGTGATTTAACCGGTAAAGGCAAGCAATTTGGCCACAATGTGAGCTTCTCTTTGCGTCGCACTAAGCGCGTCTTTAAGCCAAACCTCCAGAAGAAAACCTTCGTGGTAGACGGCCAAAAAGTCACGATGACCCTCTCAACTCAGGCAATTCGTACGCTAAAGAAGAAGGGCATCCTCGCTACCGCCAAGTAGCAAAACGCCTACCTATATAAAATCACCCTCATATGCGAGGGTGATTTTATATAGCAGATTGGAAGCTTGGAGCCTACTAACTACGCTCTACCACCATTACAGTGAGTGCTTGCGGCAATACAGAAGCTGTTTTTACCTTTAGCTTAGGGACAGTCTCTACAGGAGCTCCCAATTCTTTAGTGAATGTTTCTAAGATATCTTGCGGCACTTCATAGGTAAGTCCTGGGCCATCATAATGCACCGGTACAACCACTTTTGGCTCGATACTACGAACAATTGAGGTAGCGCTCGTTGCATCAAGCGTGTAGCCACCGCCACCAACAGGTAGCACAAGAACATCAACTACCCCAAGCGACTCATACTGTTCTTCGCTCAGCTTGGCTTGCACGTTTCCTAATACAGCAACACGCACATCACTACACTCAATACGATACATTGTTGATAGCTGCTCTTGTTCGGGAGTATCAATATGACGAGTAGCCGCAATACCACGTATTGTAAAATCAGCTACTTCATACTCACCTGGGCCATCTATCGTCACTCGAGCCTCGCCATCGTCCACACGGAACCGGTTTTCGGTAACTACCTCTATTTGCTCTTTTACCTTTAAATCTTTCAGTCCCACCACTGAGAGCTTAGGGTCAACAACCAAGGTCGATTTTTTTGTCGACAACACTACTGCATTACCACCCTTATACTCTAGTTCAAACATGTCACTCCTTTTATCGTTATTGCTTCACTATTTCGTCTACGTCTACAAGCACCTCATGCTTATTAGTAAGGATATCGCTAATAAAGCGGTCCCGTACGCTGAGCCTATAATAAAACTCGTCGTAGGTGAGTGTACTATAGGTAAGCTCCCTTCCCTCTGTAGCTTCAGCAGCCGCAATAAGCGCTGCCATTTTTTTTGCCGGCACATCACCAGCTACCAGTAAGTCTACCCTACTCGCCGATCCACTCACAAGTGCGCCTGCTGCGATAACCACTCTTGCGCCAGTAAGCTTTTCAGCAAGTTTACGCCACTCAGCCGCTGCAGCAGAACCGCCACTAGTCGCCGAAGCTATCTTCTGGTCGGCAAATATCGCACGAAACGGCACATAGAACTCGTATCGTTGGTTAATTTCGTAGTACAGCTTATTGTCGGTGTTTTGGCTGGTAATAATACCCACCTCTAGCATATTAGATAGCTCCCGGCGCACAGAGTTTATCTGCTCGTCAATTAACCGAGTAATCTCGCGTACGTAAAAGGCTTTGCCTGGGTTATTCAAAAAGAGGTGAAGTAGTTTCACGCGTGTTTTTGAACCAAATAGTGCGTCAATCATGTTTCCCCTATAACCTTTTATAGGTGTATAGTATCACAAATTGTTCACCTTATCCAGCTCACGAGCAAGATAAGTATACGCATCGCCTAGCTGCAGCCACTGAATGTGTTCATTGCGCCGAAACCACGTTAGCTGACGCTTTGCTAAATGCCAGTCGCTGGTAATAAATTTCTGCTTTAGCTCGTCCATAGTGAGCTCACCATCCAAATACTGATGTATCAGTGGGTACACGTTCCCTGTCATTGCTTCATTGTCCCAGCCATATTTATCTGCCGCCCGCATAGCCTCATTCAAAGTTTCTGATGTTATAATTACATCTGCTCTTTGTTCAATTCTGAGGCGTAGAATTTCTTTTTCTGTAGCTATTCCTACAACTACTGTATTATTATCAAGCTTATGTCTTCTCTTTAAAGTTTGGCCTTTACGTAGGATACTATTTACAACATGTCGCTTATTCTTACTATTCTCGGGTAGCTCTATGTTGTGCTCTGCGCAATGCCTATATAGCCCCTCAAGTGGCATTTGCATCAGTTCGTCACGCCTTATTGTATCATCCACAACGCTTGAAAACTCAAAATCATACAGTACTGCATCTATATACAACCCCGTACCGCCAGCCAGTATCGGTACATGCCCCCGTGCACGAATTTCGTTTATCTTCTGCAAAGCATAGGCCTTAAAGTCGGCCACCGTAAAGCGCTCACCGGGTAAAACCAAATCAATACCCCAGTGCGGAATACCCTGCTGCTCGTCCAATAGGGGCTTTGCCGTGCCAATAGTCAACTCTTTATAAATTGCCCGAGAGTCCGCCGATATCACCTCACCGTTAAACTCTTTAGCAATCCGGACAGCTAGGCCGGTTTTGCCGCTGGCTGTCGGCCCCACGATCACCACAAACGGAGGTTCTGATCGAATTCCTGCGGTCGCCATCGCCATTCCCCAAAATCTTTTACGTGCCAGTTCTCGTCACATTCTATACCATCCTGCTCTAGTAACTGCCGCTGCACTGCTTGGCCACCAGGGTAGCCTACCGCTAGCCCACCCTGGACATTGACTAGCCGGTGCCATGGTAGCTCCTCTGGCCCAGTATGAGCAATTCCGCCGACAATCCGTGCCGCCCGCGGGCTTCCAGCCATAGCTGCCAAGTCACCATAAGTCGTTACCTTATCTAGTGGCAGCTCAGCCATAAGCTGATACACCCTTTCCCGAAGACCCTTCTGGAACTCGATGTCATCCATTCTAAAGCGCCTTCAAATATTCGGCCAGGTCAGCCAATGCGACCTTCTCTTCACCACCTTGTGTACGAACGCTCACTTCTCGCGCCTCTTTGTCCTTTGGCCCAACAATTAACTGTACCGGAATTTTCATGGCTGTAGCCTCACGGATTTTCTTGCCTAGGCTTTCATTTCGGTCATCCGTTGTAAATCGTACTTCATTATATTTCACTGGCTTCATCAAAACTACCTCAGATAAAATCGATGTAATTTCTTCAACATAGTCTGATACCGTGTCGTTAATAGTCAAGATACGCACCTGCTCTGGGGCTGCCCAGAACGGGAACCAACCGGCAGTGTGCTCAATAAACACACTAAGGAATCGCTCGTGAGACCCCATCACGGCACAGTGAAGCATCACGATACGCTCTGGTTCACCATCCTCGTTGGTGCAAGTTAAATCAAATCCTTCGGGCTGGTTAAAGTCTAGCTGAATGGTGGCAACCTGGTGCTTGCGCCCGATCGCGTCACGAGCCATAAAGTCGATCTTTGGACCATAGAATGCCGCTTCGCCTACGCCCACAAAATACTTATCACCTACTTTAGTTTTGAGAATATTTTCTAGCTGCGTTACGGTTGAGTCCCACTTCTCGGCACCACCGGCATAGGCATCCATATTTGCCGGGTCGTGTGTTGATAGACGAAACTCCAAGTCCGAGAACCCCATAGTCTTATAGAATGTTTCGATAATGTCCCACAGCTTGAAAGCTTCTGACTCTACTTGCGTAGTACGGCAGAATACATGGGCATCGTCTTGCGTAATAGAGCGCACTCTGCTCAGTCCGCCTAGCTCACCACTCTGCTCGTCACGGTACACCATAGTCGTATCACGGTAACGAATAGGCAAGTCCCGATAGCTACGCTGCTTCGAACTATAGATTTGAGTATGGTGCGGGCAGTTCATGGGCTTCATGGCCAGTTCGTGGCCCTCTCGGGTAGTGATACGGAATAGCTCATCCTTAAACTTTGCCCAGTGGCCGCTCGCTTCGTACAAATCCTTTTTGGTAACATGCGGAATCGTCACCTGCTCAAACCCAGCTGCAGTCCTCAGTTCCTGGACAAATGCATCGATCTTGTTCTTCAGCATTGTGCCGCGAGGAGTCCATAGCGGCAGCCCTTGCCCCACTAGGTCGGAAAATACAAACAAATCAAGGTCTTTGCCTAGCTTGCGGTGGTCGCGGGCCTTCGCCTCCTCGAGCATCTTCAGATGCGCGTCAAGCTCTTCCTGAGTGGCAAATGCCACCCCGTATAGTCGTTGCATTTGCGGATTCTTTTCGTTACCGCGCCAATAAGCACCGGCGACACGCATGAGCTTGAACGCCCCTACCTTGCCCGTACTCTCGGCGTGCGGACCGCGGCAAAGGTCGGTAAAGTCGCCGTCGGTATAGAATGATACGTTTTCAATAGCGGCATCACCTTCAGCGGCAAGCCCCAGCTCAGCGCTGTCCAAATCTTTCGCAACAGTAGTACCAGCACGCTTCAGGTCATTTAGCAGCTCTTCTTTGTACGGCTGCTTTGCCTCTTGCGCCCAGGTAATTGCTTCGTCTACCACCTTTTCGCTACGTTCAAATGGGAAGTCGCGGTTGATAATACCGCGCATCTCTTTTTCGATCCGCTTAAAGTCGGCTTCAGATATCTTGGTTTCCCCTAGATCGATATCGTAATAAAACCCGTTTTCTACCACTGGGCCCACGCCAAACTTAGCCTCAGGCCAAAGGTGTTGCACTGCCTGCGCAGTAATGTGCGCTAGGCTGTGGCGCATTGCGTATAGTTGCTCTTCGTTCATTAGTGGAACCTCCTTTTTAGTACAAAAAGCACGCATATTCGTAGTATCTACGTGCGTGCCTCGGGCCTAATACTGTAGGCGGTTCCACCTTGGCTACTCTCTTACCGCATTTGTTTTTCGTCTGTCTGCGATCGCTCCGGACGTGCTCGGCGGGTGGTTAGTCCGCGTCATTGCCTACCACCATACTACTCTACTAGGGTGCTTCTGACAACAGTTCGCGCTGCCATGCTACCAGTTGAGCGACCTGCCCCAGCCTATACGCGTTAGCATGCGAGCAAATCCCCATGTACGAGGAGAGATTTTGCTTTGCCACTCTTGCAAGCATACGCTGCTTTGTTTTAGTGCGCAGGGTAGTAGCATGCGGCCGGAGCACAAAGCCAAGAAAATCAATCCCCTGCGCCCACGAACGGATTGTCACTTTATGAGGATGGAGTTCCAGTTTTAACTCTTCCTGCAAAAATACCTTTATCGGCGCAATGAGCGAGACCAAATAGTCCCTATCGTGCGATACAATTACAAAATCATCACAGTACCGTATATATCGCTGCACTCCCAGCGTTTGTTTTACAAACCAGTCGAGCTCATGTAAATACACGTTGGCAAATAGCTGGCTGGTTACATTACCAAGCGGTATGCCCCGCCCTGTTTCGGCACCGTGGCTTAGCAAAATACCGCGCAGCAGCTCGAGTACTCGCACGTCATCAAGGCGCGTAGCAAGCCGTTCCATTAGTATTTCATGATCAATTGATGCGAAGAACTGCCTGACATCACACTTAAGTACATATACCTTTCGCGTGTTATTGCGGCTTTCGCGCAGCAAAAACTTTGCCAAGCGCTCTACCCCGGCATGCGTGCCTTTACCTTGTCTGCACGAATAGCTATCGTGAATAAACCGCTTTTCGAACATCGGTTCAATAGCCGAAACCACGGCCTGGTGCACCAATCGGTCGCGCACTGTTGCTTTGTGTATTTGGCGCATTTTGGGGTCACAGATGGTAAACCGCTGGTAGGTGCCGTGCTGGTACCGGCCCGTTTGCAGCGCTGCGCGCAAGCCGCGAACGTTTTGCCGCAGACATTTTTGGTACTCTGCTACATCGGCGCGCGCTTTTTTGCCGCGCGCAAATTTTGCCCAGGCCGCCATAAGTGATTTAATAGAACTAATGTCCGCAAAATCCACACATTCGCTATGAGTACTTCTATAGATACCCCCCCCCCCGCAACCCGTCAAATTGCCGAGGCAGTTCCAAGACGTCCCCATTATTGTTAGCCTGTACCATTTTTACCGATCCTTTCATGAATTATTACTGTATTTCCCTAAGCAAGAACGCTACAGCCTAGGTGCCACCTGCCAAAACGATATATTAGCAATGATGAAGCATTGCCTGCGTGCCGCCGGCACCAGTAATGCCACCGAAAAATCACGCTGCCTAAAAGAGGCTTCTGTGAACCTTGATACTATTCGCCTACTACTAGTGCTTGCCAAGGATTGCCGGTGCATACCCAACCAAGCCTACCAGCAGCTCGATTCCAAACTTGCTGAAATCGGACGCATGCTGGGCGGCTGGTTAAAGTCTATTTCGAGCAGTCCCTGACACGAGGGCAACCCCAGTTCGGATTGGCATTGCCAGCCGAGTTGGCGTTCAGGTTCAGCTTCGCGCCGTTCCGGTTGAGGTACGGCGAGCTCGCCCAGGCGGTAAGCGCTTTTGGCCATCAATATCACCAGGATTAGACGCATCCAAGCCTTGTATTTTATATGAAACAGTGGTTGTTTCCAGCCAAAAGCACGGAGTGCTCGATATTTTGCCTGCGCACTTTTTATATCCGTAGACATAAAGATTCCGTCAGTTTCAAAACACGGGAAAGGTGATGTATATCCGTGAACATACATGCAATAACCCGTCCTTCATTATCATACCAAATCAAAACGCCCCTCCTCCGGACGTTCTGATTTGAATGTCAACGGAAAAGGGGCAAGGCGCCGGAGGACCAAGGATCGAAATCCAAGGACCTCCGGCCCCAAGCGACCAAGGTCAGAGAAGCACTCTCCTGACACGAGGGCAACCCCAGAGCGGATGGGCATCGCCAGCCGAGCGGGCGTCCAGGTCCAGCCACGCGCCGCGCCGGTCGAGGTACGGCGAGAACGCCCAGGCGGCCTCGGCGCCGTCCCAGTGGTACTGGAGCGCAGCCATGTTGGGCGCGACGTTACCGTCACCGAACCAACAGGCCTTCCATTCCGGGAACTGCCAGGCGGCGTCCAGTACCTCGGTGCCCGCCAGGTCGTAGGTGTGCTCGTCAAGCGCGCCAGACGGCGAGACGTTGACGAAGGCGTTGGGCTCGAACTGAGCCCAATACACCTCCGGTTGCCACTGGTACCCCAGCGCCAGGCGCAGATGCTTGGCATCAGTCTGGAACCCCGGGACGACCCACTTGGGGCCATCCATGAGATTCCATCGGTCGTCGAAGGTTCGTTGCAGGCCACCCAGCTTACGCCCCTGACGGGCCAGCTTGACGACCAGCAACAAAATGCCGTCGACGTCGGGTGGCGCCTGAAAATTCGCCTCGGCGAATCCCCAACCCCGGTCTCGGTTGGCCCGGAGCGCCGCCTCGAGGCGAAGCCCCGGGTCGACGTACCAGTCCGGCAGCGCTGTTGTCGCCGGGTAGGCCTCGAAGGTCGACAGGTCGATGACCTCGACCGTCGCGTTCGGGTCGACGGCGACCATCCTACGCCCCTCTATGAGGGCCTGGACAGCCTCGGTCACCTCCCTGAGATCACGGGTGCCATTCACGACCACCCGCCTCAACTCAAGGAGTTGGTCGTCCAGACGACCCTTCTGGCCGTCATTCAACTTACCCATCATGAACTCCTGTGCCGCTGTTCACCCATACTCCACCGCGTGTGGTTGTTATGGTCTCGTAATCGAGAACGGCGTACTACCCTTTTGCTAACAAAAAGCCACTACGCCACTCTCGATCATCAAAACTATAAGAGTGCTTAATTATCAAGGTTCACTAAGTTACATTGTAACATATTTTATGCATAAATGCAATAGTTTTGCTATTTTCGCCCCTGTTTGCTACACTAATAAAGCTTGGGCGATTAGCTCATTTGGCTAGAGCGCCACATTGACGTTGTGGAGGTGATAGGTTCGAATCCTATATTGCCCACCATAGTAAAAACCGGTCATTATGACCGGTTTTTACTATGAAGCAGCGTCAGCAACAGATTAGGGCCTATACTCAGCCAGTGGCTTTAGTGCCACCAATAATTCACCGTGGATCAGCTTGTTTGATACAACCAAGCCTTGTATTTCCCCATCAAGTCGGCCAGGCTCATTGCCGTATAAGTCCGTAACTTTGCCGCCGGCTCCCTCGACAATCAGCTTGACAGCCGCGGCCTCAAACGGTGTTTTAACACCGATAAATGCCCCCTCTGCCTTCCCCGTGGCAACCATTACACAGCCAAAAGCAAGCGAACGGGTATTAAGAATCTTGCCGCCCTGGGCCTCAAGCCTATCGTAAATGATACCGTTAGTGGCCACATTTCCGTGCATGCGGCTACCAAGAAAAATGTAACTTCCCTTAATATCTGATTTTTCCGAAACTCGCAAAGGTTTCCCGTTTAGCGTGCTTTGCTCGCCGCACCTAGCCGCAAACAACTCATCAGTTGCCACATTGTACACAACGCTAAAAAGTGGCTGGCCCTGTTGGTCGGTACGAGCCAAGCAAATTGTGCTGGTTGGCACAATACCTAGTGCTTGCGTCCCGTCTATCGGGTCAACCACCCATGTGAAACCGCTTTCGCCATCCAGACTAGCTTCTTCACCATATATTCTGTCGGCAGGATAGGCTTGGTGAACTTCGTCAATGATAGACCGATTCACACTAATGTCTATGTCGGTAACCGGTGTGTTATCCGGTTTCCAAGTCGTTTTGTAGCCAGCAGCCAACCTGCTACGCACTTGCTTACCAATGCTTTTTACAAGTTTCTGTGCAAACTCAAAATCAACTAGTGATTCATGTTGAGGTACAGATAAGTAAGAAGCTGTCATTTGTTACAAGTATACAACTTTTCCCACAGCCCATAAAAGTTTTCCACGTGTATTTTTGGCTGTGTTTACAGATATAACCCGCGTGGTGATATAAAGCATAAGCGTAGCAATACTTGACTTTTTATACTGCTTATGCTACAATGTAGGCATGAGTAAAAATACATCTCATACCACCACTAAAGCCCACGATAGTTCCGCACTAGAGCGCTTTGACTTAGCGTTTGAATACAACGTTACGTGGGCCGAAGAAAAGAAATCCGTAAAAGAGCGCACCAACTAAACGGTAGCCCCCTTCCCCTATTCTTTTATCATTTGCCAGCGGCAATCATACCGAAGCGTACCTAGTAGCTACTGAGTACGCTTTTTCTTTTTATTCGCCTTTTTGGCACGTTCGCGCGAGGCCATGGTGGCTTTTTCGGTAACATCAAACTTATCGAGGTATTTGCCAAGCAAAAGGTGTGTCTGCGCGTTGAGCGAGGCAACAGCGTTATACCCAATAGAAGTAACCGGCATTAGTACCCACTGCAGCACCATAAACACCGTGCGGTGACGCTTGTAACGCGCCGGACGTGGTGGCAGCATCTTAAGCATCAACAGGATAGTAATAGCGAGCCCTACCATAGCAATGAGCTGGATAGTACTAACAATACTTGGCAAGGTGTGCGCCGCTATATTGCGCGAAGCTTCCGGGTTAACAATTAACGGCACCCAGCCACCGAATAGAATAAGAATTGCCATAGTGGCAAGCGTAATATGGCTATCAATCAGCCGTGCAAAACGCGCTAAGCCCTCAAAGAACGGTACATTACGATTGCGAGTAAAGAGCCGTGTAGCCACATAGGGCACATCAGAAGCCCCATACCCCCAGCGGCGAAGCTGTTTGAACTGGGCGACAAGCGTCTTTTTGTAGGTATCAGCCATGACGGCGTCTTGGTAAATTGGCACATGAATCGGCAGAACACTGTAGTTGCCGCCAAAGTAGAAGTAGCTGCGCCAATACTGGTGGCCATCTTCGACAATACTGCGCTTGCTCCAGAAGTCCATTTCTACTAGCGCATCTAGCGGCTGGCTATGGGCCGCAAAGTTACGGAGCGTATGGGGGCGCATACTACTGATAATCGTCCAGAATGAGTTACCAGTGGCGATAACACGCATTGGCGCCGGAGCATCCCAGATGTTGCCGAAGTAAAGGGCAACTGGCTGGTACGATAGGTGTTTGCGATCAGGCTGCACAATGTATTCATAGGCAGCGTAATCAAAGTAGGTTGGGTATGGGCGGTTATCGCTATCCAGAGTGGTCACCAGCACGTTACTGTAGCTGATACCTTGCGTATCACACCATTCTTGCAGTTTATAGCCGGCATAGGTAATGTTTGGCCCCTTGCCCACCACTTCATCTGGCAAGTCTTTTGGATGCTTAACAATTTGAAAGTCACGGAACACACCAGCATACTCCCTTTGCAGGCGCTTTGCCGTCGCTTCGATTGCCGCCCCGCCCCGCTCTTCGTAGGCTAGAAATAGCACAACTTGCTTATTATCATTAGACGATTCCTTTACCGATTCGATGGTCGGCTGTATAACATCGTAGGCCTCGTTGTACGCTGCAATGATGACAGCATGGTATACATCAGATGGTTTTGGATATTCGCCCTCTTGAGCGGCTGCAAGCAAACGAAGATTCTCTTTATGCTGGCGGTAGCCAAAGCCTGATGATTTTACTTGCTGAATACTCTCATAACTTGCCACCGGCGATTCTAGCTGCTGTAAACGCGCATGCCAATCCACCCGCTGCGCCCCTACCAGCCTACTGTGGCCGCGTATTGTATGGTACGCAATGATAATGGACTTAGTAAACATAGTAATGATAAGCAGTAGCAAGTAAACAGCAGCCCATAGCGGGTTAACCAAGGACAGCACAATCAGCAGTACTAACATACCGTAGCTAAGAATTGCTGGAAGCATCTCAAAAAAGCGGTATGGCTTTGTTCGGCGGCCAAGTGGAAGCTCTAAATCTATCATGCTGCATAACCAAGGCTAAGCACAGCCATTGTATACACGAGTGACAGAAGAATAAGCGCTACGCCCAACCATGCCACCAACAAGGCTGTTTGGCGACGCTCGATCGCGTATAATTTTATTGCGAGCGCGATGTGCGCCACAGCAACAAGCGGCCCAAACAGCGCAAAGCCAAGAAGGTATTGCCAGTGGCTTTTGTAAAAATGCGCCTCGCCAAAAGCCGTGTAACGCGAATATACCGTAACATCGCTAGGGTGGATGTTAAGTGCTACTACAATGCTATATACAAGGCTAAGTGCAAGCATAAATACAGACAGCAACACGAATGTCCGGTCTGTTAAGACTTGCTTTATGGCTTGTTTGATAAGTTCTCTATCTATCATACTATTACCTATGTGGAGCCGCCTGCCGGGATCGAACCGGCGACCTACACGTTACGAATGTGTCGCTCTACCGACTGAGCTAAGGCGGCGTACCTCAGAACATTATACCACGACAACGGAAGAGAAATGACAGAAAAGTGGCCTTGATTACCGAGGTAAAAGCTGCTATACTAGGCGAAGTTATGCGCTCGTAGTGAAGTTGGCCCATCACGCCTCCCTGTCACGGAGGAGATCGCCGGTTCGAATCCGGTCGGGCGCGCCAAAGTAAAATGTCTACCAACGGGTAGACATTTTACTTTGACCTGATTCGTCCGGTTTAGAATTGGCGATGCGACAGCTTTAGCCGAGCGGTATCCACTTACCCATCACAAAAAATACCCCTCCAACAAGGGGTATTTTCTCACGTCACATCTGTTATTATGAATACAATTATTGTTCAGTGTACCGCTTTTCAATAAACGGCCAGTTAACTACCTGCCACCAGTTGGTAATGTATTCATCTCGCTTATTCTTGTAGTCCAAATAGTACGCATGCTCCCACACATCAAGCCCCATCAGCGGCTCGCCCTTGCCCATGGCCATGGGCGTGTCTTGGTTGGGTAGCGCAACGATTTCTAGGTCTTTTGTTAACCACACCCAACCACTACCAAACAGCCCTACTGCTGCTGCATTAAATTGAGTAGTAAATTCATCAAAGCTACCGTAACGGCTGACTAGCGCACGACCCAGCTCGCCGCTAGGTACCCCGCTGGCATTTGGGCTCATGCACTGCCAGAAAAGGCTGTGATTGTAATGGCCGCCACCTTGATTGCGTACTGCCTTACGCACACTCTCGGGTACTGCATCAAGATCTGCAAGCAACTCTGTCAATGAACGGTCTTTTAGTGTTGGCTCCTGCTCTAGAGCAGCATTTAGCTTATCTATATAAGCTTGGTGGTGCTTTTTATGGTGCAGCTCCATAATTTCCGTACTAATTACTGGCGCCAAAGCATCGTACTGATATGGCAGTTCTGGTAGTGAATACATGGCTATTCCCTCCTATTGGTCAGTTAACTTTATATACTCGGTTATCTTTCCACTCTTTTTTAGAGCAGCAAAGTCTGCTTCGAATTTGCTAAGTGGGACATGAATATAGGCAAAGTCTATTTGCGCATCAGTTTTATTCATGACTTTTACTATGTAGTAGCCATCGTCGGTAGTGCTACTTTTTAAAATGCCTGATACATCACCAACATTCAGTTTGGCGATTTCATCTACGCGCAGTCCCCCGTAACGACTGGTCGTATCGACCATACCCGACTGGCCTATAACCGCTTTAGCCCCCTTACTGCCAGCTAGCTGTTCGGCAACTTTGCTAAAGTCAGCGTTGGTCGTATCAGCAAGTTCTTTTGCTCGCTTAGCCTGCGCTTCGGCGTCTTTATCAAGGGCAAAAGCAACTTTACGTTTTAGAATACCGTTTTTTACTGACAGACGGTAATCTTCGGTAGTTTGACCAAGGTACATTTTAATAGAAGCATCGTAGGTTTCTTGCGTGGCACGCCCGTTCAGCATGTTGCGCTCCTTATCGATATGGCTATCGACATCTTCTTTGCTTACCGTTACCCCAAGCTGGTGAGATAACTGACGTGCATACGCCACTTGTTCGGCATTGTTGAGCGATTGGCGCTTATCGTAATCAAGAAGCCTCTTACCATCTGGGGTATTCAGTTTAATTTCACCGAACTTCTCGTGGTAATATTCTGAAACTCGATATTGTAGCAGGTAGTCACGGTATGGCACTTGCTCACCATTTACTACTGCTACCGGCACTGGTGCAATTCTTGTAATGCGGTACATAAGGGCGCTTGTATTCTGCGCCGGATATAGCTGCCACCAGCCAATAAGCACGGCGAGTATCAATACCGCCACCGTAATGATAATGGCGTTAAACACTAGCTTGTGTTTTGCATACTGTACTGGATATTTAAACTTGCGTCCACCCGCCAGAATACGCTCACGGTGCTCAGCAACGGTCTCGTTGGTGATACGCGAAGGAGCCGGCTCGTCTTCTTTGCGACGGCGCAACCGTTTGATTGAGGGGATTTTTACATTAACTAAGGGCTTCTTCATGTTGATCCTGCTGCTCATTGGTTGCGGTATGTACCGCGTCTTGCAGCTTATTATAGATTTCGCTCGGGTGTTCGACGTTCCTAATAATCAAATCGCCAACATACGTCTGAATGACGATGGTGCCAAACTTAAAAACTTCGCCGAAGAATCCTGGTATATTATAGCTTATGTTTTGAATTTTCGCCAGGCGCAGCTCTACTACATCCTTACCAAAGAATCCTTTCTGCGTGACCTGTCGTATCCGTTCGGTAGTCACAATGTACACCGTAAAATACCACATAAGAAAATGGTAGAAAAACAGCACCAGCCCTACTAATAAGCCTGCCACCGGAAGCAAGAATAGCCAAAGATTGTCTTGCCAAATGAGTGGAGGTACAGAGGTAATAGCAAACGGAATAAGTAGCGAGTAAAACCCCTTGCGCATAGCAATAATGTGACGGCGAAACACCAACAGGAGCTCTTCGCCTTCGTGCTGGCCTTCGAATTCTTGGTCATTATGCTGCTTTTTTGCCATGATTTACTCCATGAAGCACTGGCGGGTGCGTACTATAAAATCGTTTGTGGTAGCCCGGGCAGGAGTCGAACCTGCAACCTTTTCCTTAGGACGGAACTGCTCTATCCAATTGAGCTACCGAGCCATATATTACCATTTAATGTACAGAAACTTTACGCATGCTGGCTGCATTATCCAATTGGATAGAGCAGTCTGCAATTTTTATCGCTGAGGGCTCCCCAATTGAGCTACCGAGCCATAAATGTGATACGGCAGGAAGAACGGGAACGCCTTCCTGCCGTTTATTATACTATCTTAGTAGTACTTCGAGTACGCAACCGCGTCAGAGCTGAGCTTGTAGCCAGGAATGGCGACATCACCAAACCATAGGGCAATCTCGTTTGCAGCTTCTTCTGGCGTTTCACTAGCATGAATAATGTTGTGAATTGGGCGCATTTCGAAATTAGCCACCGATGGACTATCAACAGAGTAGTCGCCACGGATAGTACCAACATCTGCCTTAAACGGCAATGTGTGCCCACATAGCTTACGGACCATATTGATAGCCTGTACACCCTCGAAGACCATCGCCACTACTGGCCCAGAGGTCATAAACTCAACCAAGCTATCGGCCACCGAGCGGCCAATTACTGCAGTATCGGCAGAACCCAATAAATCCTCAGGTTCGATATCAAGTCCCTCAAAAGCACTTAGACTCTTTTCGCCTAGGCGAGCTACCCATGCATCATCACTCATAGGATAGTGAGCGCGTACCTGCTCGGCCGTTGGCACAAACATGTTAATAGCAACAAGCTTTAGCCCTGCTTTCTCGAAACGATGGATAATATCCCCCACTAACGCACGTTTTACGCCGTCAGGCTTAATCATGCAAAAGGTTCGTTCGAATTTAATCTTTTTTACTATTGGGTGTTCTGTCATCTAATTCTCCTTTGCTATTATTCTACCATATGCAAGCTATGGTATGCTGGTGACATGTACATGTCTGAGCTCATTCTGGACTTTGTCGAGTACCTCGAGGTAGAGCGAGGACGTGCGCCGCGGACTTCTGAAAACTACAAAAGATACCTTGAGCGTTTTATTGAATTTGCCGGTGATATAGAGGTAGAAAACATTACTAGCGAGCTAATACGCAAGTACCGCCTGTGGCTAAACCGAGTTATAAGTGAAAAAGGCTCTGAGCTGGCAACAATCACTCAGGCCTACCATTTGATTGCGCTGCGCGGTTTTCTAGATTATCTTTCAAAGCGCGATATTGATACCTTAGCACCAAACAAAATAGACCTGCCCAAAACGCATCGTAAGCAAGTAACGTTCCTGCACTTTGAGGAAGTAGAGCGCATGCTGGATGCCGTACCAAGCGACGATACACCACAGCATTTGCGTGACCGTGCCATTATGGAGCTCCTTTTTTCGAGCGGGCTACGCGTTTCGGAACTGTGTAACCTCGACCGAGACCATATTAATCTTGCACGGCGCGAATTTATGGTACGGGGAAAAGGCCAAAAGGACCGGCCGGTATTTATAAGTAATGCGGCAGCACGCGCTATCGAAGCATATTTATCTGTTCGTACCGATACCCTGCCTGCTCTTTTTCTTAACTACAGCCGCAACAATACTAGTAGCACAAGCGGTGATTATCGCCGGCTCTTACCCCGCAGCATACAGCGGATGGTAACAAAATATGCAAAACTGGCCGGCATTACTAAACACGTGAGTCCGCACACAATGCGCCATAGTTTTGCCACCGACCTACTAATGAACGGTGCAGATATACGTAGCGTTCAGAGCATGCTAGGTCACAGCAATATCAGCACCACTCAGGTATATACGCACGTTACTGATGCACACTTAAAAGAAGTGTACGAGCGATTCCATTCGGATGATGAATAGCCTTACGGCTGGTTATACCAACAACCGATATCTGGTCCTGCAATTGATGAAACAGAGAGGTTTTTACAGAAATTCTTAGTAATGTCGACTGTCGCCCGAGGAGTAAGCTGGGTTTCGTACGGACTCGTTAATTTTACACGGGCACGAATACGCCGATAGACATCGGCTGCGCGGCCCGTTGAATCGATAGCTGGTGCGACATCTAGTAGCTGAGTAGCTACTGGCGCCACCGAAACCGTAGTGTCACCATAAATGCTTGTGAGACGCAGGTATGCCTGGCGCTCAGCCGGATTAGTTGTGTTGTGCGGCAGCGGTAGCTGCAAGCGAGCGCTACACACATACAATGCCGACAACGCATTACATTGCACAGGACGCAGCAAGCCGGTTGTATCTGCAGTACGGCGATTATCTACAGTATCAAAGCTAAGCGTACTAGCCCCCGTAGTTGATGGATATAAATAAACCGTGTGACCGTTATCGTTATTATCAAAATCCTCTAGACTAAACGAATTACGATTAAACTGAATCAATTGCGCACGGATAATCGGCGGACGGATTCTGCCGCCTGCCGACCATGAGCCATATGCAGGCAACGTAGGTGACCCAACAGGACTTAAGTCGGTAAGTGCTGCCCCTGGATTCATGAACCATGACACCACAATTTCGGTGAACGGCGCAACGGTGTTTAGCGGCAAGACTTGTGCGATATCTTGTCTAAGCGGACCTTCGTAATCATCGGTGACTCGCTGGATTTTTACACAGGTATAGGCCTGCTCGTACCCGCCATCACTACCAGAACTACTTTGCAATGTTACTTTGTCATTAGGTATAGATGCGCCAAGAACCCTTGACGCTTGTATCGTGTTGCACTGGTTGGCATTAATCGCATCACACGCGCGAGCATCGCCATTCGTAATACACGCTTGTAATACACGCTTGCCGTCTTCTATACCGGCGATCGCCGAGTCATAGGCGCCACGCGACAGCTCGTCATCATTAGTGCGATTTTGATCTTGCACCACAAGACGCATAAACCCTACCGACACTGTTACAAGCAGCAACACGCTAAATACAACCACCATCAGGGCTGCTGCACCGCGCTCTTGTTCTCGCCAATTAGTCATCACTCTTTTGTACCCCCTATGCGCACCATCATATCAAAATCGCTTACCGAACAGTAGTCAAAGTTTGCCGCTACATCGTTATTGGTTTTACACTGCACAAATCCGCCGTCACCTGTTTCGGTAGTACCTGCTTCGTTGGTTCCGAGCGTATAGGCAATTCGATACAGCGCTCTGTCACCCTGCACTGCCACTGGCGTCATTTGCATGGTGTACAGCGCATAATCACGCCCCGTACCCGTAAACATTTCCGTAACCGTCTCGCCGTGCGGAATTGTCATTGGGTAGTGCCCAGCCATGTTTTGATCACAGTAGGTTTCGGTGGGCCGAACAATACGCACAAATTTGATTGGGTCACCAGTATCTGCCATTGTTATCCGAACCGTACTTGCAGCTGCCGTATCAGAATTAAGGACCGCAGCCGTATTCCATAAGTATGTCACGGTACCTAGACATATACGCCCGCTTGCAAGTGGCGCCCCAGGCGTACCGTTATCTAAAATAATTTGCGGTGTTACCGAGTCAACACCGGTAGCCAAGAAGTCACGTCGTACTACATCACCAAAATCCCGAGCAGCCTGATTGATCGTTTTATTTGTATCACCTTTTACATACAGCTTACCTACCGTTAAAGTAAGCGTGAGTATTGCCATTAACAAAATCGCCAAAAATGCCACTGCAATCGTTAATTCTACCAGCGTAAAGCCGGCTTGTCGCCGCATATTACTCATAAATCCTCACAATCGTCCCTAGCGTTACTGGCTCCTCTGATCCGTAGCTGTCCCAGCAGGCATGAATGTAAAAATCGTAGGCCGACACCGAACCGTTCTCCTGCGCGCGGGTTGCCTGTATCCAAATACCTTGGGATTCATTAGCGCCAGCCGAGTAGTCAATTTTGGCATAAGTAGTTGGCGCTACCAATGTCGCGCCAGTGATAGCTCGGCGAGTAAAGGTTGTGGCTGTAGGATCGGCGGCAATACTTGGCCGGATATAAAACCCTAGCGGTATGCCACTTGCTTGGCGGCAAGATTCATTAAGCCCCAGTGGCGATGTAACAAGTGCTGCCGGGTTAGTAATTGCACTCCACGCCGGGTCACCCGTATCCCTAAGGTAGCGCAGCTGCTCAGCTTGGGTGTCAATCTGCTGGCGTACCAGGGTGACCTCTAGGTTGCGCTGCGTCACAGAAAGGCCGCTATTTACTAAGGTTATTGTGCCCATGGCCGCTGCCGAAAAAATAGCAAAAGCTAACACTACCTCGATAATTGTATCGCCTGCTTCAAGCCGACGCATTACACACAGTCCCCTGACGGAATAACTTGTACTCCAGTCGTATTAGTAGCATCCTTAGCAACGGCAATACCCATTGGTGCCACGCCAACACCAAAGAACCCGGTTTGGTCAATACATAGGCGCAAATTGCTTGCCGTAGCTTCTGGAGCGCTTAATAGTCCGGTAAGCGGCTCTGTGCCCGAGGTGGATGAAAATGTACGAATCGTACCAGAAATAGGTGTCCGAACGATAAGCAGTGTAAAGGCAGCCGAATCGTCGCTACCTGGCTGCCGTAGGCGCGTTCCCCACTCTAGCCGGTAGTTTTGTATTTCGTTGCCTTGGCGTAGCTGTGCGGCCGTAAGTAACTCGCGGTCAGTCAGATCACTTGCGTTCGGATCATCCGTAGGATCATGTAACGCAACTATTTGACTAACCGATATATTTTCGCCATCGGTACTGCGAATGATTCGCCCTAGCAGCAAGCACTCACTGGTACCGGGTGTAGCGCCAACCGCAGTCGGATCGGCAGGAAGAAAACCGCCGCTACTGCAGGTTTCGCCCCGGGGACGCTCGTTCACTACATTAGCCGTACCTGTAAACTGCCCTCTAAAAAAATCGGTTGCCTGGTTAATTGCATCGGTATACCGTTGGTGGCGCAAGGAATTACCAATCCCTGTTAGTATGACAGCAATAATTAGCCCTGTGATCGCCAAAACGAGCGTTGTTTCGATAATAGTAAAGCCACTGTTATACCGTGCCATATCTATTGTTGATTATAGCATAAGCAGATTAACGAATAAGCCACTGGCACCAAAAACTCCCACAATAATCGCCTTGCCGTACAACATGCTAATAAATGCCGCTACAATCAGGAACGGCCCAAAAGGAATTTTCACCTTGCGGTGCAGTTTTTTGCGTGCATAAAGCGGTATTAGCATCAGACAACCTAATAGATTAGCCAAAAATAGCGTGAGAAAGGCCAGTTGCCAATCACCCAACAGAAGCCCTAACCCAACCCCTAGTATACCGTCGCCCATACCCACCCAGCCAAGCAGCGAAAACAGCAGGTACAGCCCGCCCAGCAAGCAAACAGCACCAATGATAGATGGAATACTAATAGCAACACCACCAAGCGCAAGTAACCCAACAAACCCTACCGCTACCACTATAAGACTGCAATTAATAGCAAACGGTAATAGTGACCACTTAGCATCGTACATAAGGAGTATTGCCCCCAGCGTACACGCAATTAACCACAGTGTAAACGCCGCGATTTGTGGCATTGACCCAAGCGCGTATGGCCACGCAAGGTATGACAAAATAAACACCAGGGACAGCCCTAGCTCAGCCATAAGTTCCATGCCACCAATCGGTTTGCGGCAGTAGCGGCAACGACCGCCAAGTGATAGCCAGCTAATAACCGGTAGTAAATCATACCACGCCAGCCGGTGATGACAATGCAAGCACTCGGAGCGGTCATGCCGCGCCGAACGGTGCAGCCCTTTTAGGCGCCGTAGCTCAGCTTTATCAACCGGTTCACCGTCACGCTGGTCTTGCAAGAGCTGCCGTGCGCGCAGGCGCCACACTTGAGCAGCAGCAAAACTGCCCAGTAGCGCCCCCAACACCCCCAGCGTAACAATAAGCAATATGTCCATTGCTCTATCATAGCAATCGCCACCGTAAATGCAAAACTCCCCGGTCTAAGCCTTGGGGAGTTTTAAAGTAGTCACTATATTTACTATACGTCTTGGCAGAATATCTGATCGTTGCCGTTCTCCAGCTTTATCATAACTGCTGCACTACGTGCAGAGGCGGCGTCACCACGACCATCCCCAGTAGAATTGCACTTTACACCGGTTATTACCTGAATTACATTACGACCTGCTTGGCCATTACCTGATACTGCGCCCGCTCCAGAGCCTGGGCCTACACGTACGACATAGTTGTTACCCACTACAGAGTCACTGGCGGTGCTAGAGAGGCCTGGCTGGCCCTCAAAAACTACACCAGTGTCTGATTTGCCATCTATATAGCCATTAAGAGCTGCACCATTAGCAGGTTGCTGACCCCGTTTATTTGATTGATAGGTAGTAATAGCTGAAGCCACCTTACCTACTGTTTCTTTACGATCTTGATCGCGTGTATTGCGCTGCAACGCTGGCAGTGCAATAAACACCATTAAAAAGATGAGGGCCGCAATAGCAAGTACCAAAACCACCTCAATAATGGTAAATCCCTTTTGTTTTAACTCCTGTTTGCTCATCGTTGAAATTCCACCTTCCTTTAGAGCTTTAGTGCTTATGTCCTATCATACTACTTGCGCTTACCGCGTGTCCAGACTTTTTTTAGCTAATGCCGCCAACAAGACTGTAAATTGGGAACAGAATCGCCCCCACCATACCACCGGCAAACACCGCAAGTACCACCATCAACACCGGCTCGATAGCCGTCGAAATCGAGCGGATTTCTTCGTCTAGCTCGTCTTCGTACACCTGGGCTGTTTTGCCCATCATTTCGTCAATTTTACCTGATTGTTCACCAATTTTTATCATCTGCGGCACCATAGGTAGCATGTATTCTTCTGGCTTTAAAGCTACAGAAAGCGCCTTACCACCCTTTACCTTTTCAGCAGCGCGGTCAATACCTTCACTGATTACCACATTATTTACGCTTTCACTACTAATGCGCAGCATATCAAGCATCGCGACGCCTGTAGCCAGCAGAGTTTGGCCGGTGCGGGCAAAGCGCGCCATATAGAGCTTACGGAACATGCCGCTAAATAGCGGAACGTTCAGCTTAAAGGTATCTTTAGCTTTGATGCCGCCTTCCGTACGCAAATATTGGCGCAAAAAGTAAATACCGATTGCCAATAATGCTAGCACCAGCCACCAAAACTTTATTAAGAAGTTCGCTATGGTAATCATAATCAATGTTAGGAACGGCAACGTTTTATGCATGTCACTATATAGCTTATCTACCTGTGGCACCACCGTTAGCAGCATGAATATCATCACACCCAATATAACTACCAGTACAATTGCCGGGTATATCATAGCGCCACGGATTTTACTCATCATGGCGGCATCCTTTTCCTTCTGAGCGGCGACACGCTTTAGAGCGTCATCAAGCGTACCAGATGCCTCACCAGCTGCCACCAAGGCTAATACTATTTTATCGAATACTTCGGGATGCTTACCAAATGCATCTGATAGTGTATGACCGCCTTCTACGTCACCAATAATCTCTTCTACCACCTGCTGCATTTTTTTATTCCCTGTCTGCTCTAGCACGGTGCGCAAACTCTGCGCAAGCGGTAAGCCAGCACCAATCAGCGTCGATAGCTGGCGTAGGAACATGATTTTATCTTTGGTGGTAATACGGTTGGTAATCTTAGCAATAAACGAGCCTTCTTCGCTGATTTCTTTGATTTCCAACGGCATTAAGCCCTGCTCAATCAATAGCTTGGCAGCCGACGTTTCACTTTCGGCCTGCACCATCGAACTAACGGTTTCGTTGTTCGTTTTATCACGTGCTTCGTAGGTAAACTTTTTCACCCTGCCCTACCCTCTCATTAGCCTTTCGAACTCAGTTAGATCTACAGCAAATTCCCGGGCGTTGTCGTAAGTAATAGTACCGCTCTGCACCAAGCTTACCAGCGTGCGGTCCATTGTTTGCATACCTTGGTCGGCACCAGTTTGGATAATTGCGTCTAGCTGGTGGCTTTTACCTTCGCGGATGACGTTGCGCACTGCAGGGTTAGCAATAAGCACTTCGGCTGCCACTACACGCCCACCACCGATTGACGGCACAAGACGCTGCGAACAGATTGCCATTAATATATTTGCCAGCTGCGCACGAATTTGCGGCTGCTGGTGCGGCGGGAACACGTCGATCATACGGTCAATCGACTGGGCGGCACTGTTGGTATGAAGGGTTGCAAACACCAAGTGGCCGGTTTCAGCAATCGTGATAGCGGCCGAAATCGTTTCGAGGTCGCGCATCTCACCAATAAGCACTACATCTGGGTCCTGGCGCAGGCTCGAGCGTAGTGCCGCCGAAAAGCTGTAGGTATCGTAGTGCACTTCGCGCTGCACTACCACTGATTTTTTAGACTTATGGGTAAACTCGATCGGGTCTTCAATCGTAATAATATGCTGAGATTTTTCGGTATTGATTTTATCTACTAGCGCCGCAAGTGTTGTTGACTTACCGCTACCTGTTGGGCCAGTCACCAGTACCAAGCCGCGCGGATAGTCTGCAAACGACATAACCACCTGGGGCATACCAAGCTCGGTCACCGACTTGATTTCATTCGGGATCAGGCGAAGCGCTGCAGCCAAGTTGCCGCGCTCATGGAAGGCATTAACACGGAAGCGCCCAAGGGTACCAAAAGCAAAGCTAAAGTCGAACTCTTTATCTTTTAGCAAGATTTGCTGCTGGTCTTGGTCTAGAATCGCAAACACAAGCGATTCTACCTGCTGTTCATCAAGCGGGTTAAACCCGGCAATTGGCGTAAGCGAACCATCAACGCGTAGCATCGGAGGCAACCCTACTTGAATATGAAGGTCGGAGGCACGTTTTTTTACGACCTCTTCTAGTAGCACTTCGATCCTTAGGTTGTTCTGTTGTTCCATAGCCTCTCCCTTTTACGCTGTGTCTGATGTCACTCGGTTAACTTCTTCTAATGTGGTAATACCCTGCAATGCCTTTAGGTAGCCGTCTTGGCGCATCGTAATCATGCCCTGCTCTACCGCTTTACGCTGGATTTCTGCGCTTGTTGAGCGCTTTACGATAAGCTCGCGCAGCTCTTCAGTAATATCCATCACTTCGTAAAGCCCCGCCCTACCGCTATATCCTCGTGGCGACGATGGCGTGTCGTGGCCCTTTACTAAAGTATAAGCGGTTTGATTGGCTAATGGCAAGTCTTTATAGCCAAGATCGGCCGATACCTGTGCCACCTCTTCTTTGGTTTTAGGCAGCAAATGCCCCACATTCTCGAGAATGCTCTTGGTTTCTAGCGGACTGCTCCAGTAAGCATCACGCTTTGGCCCTACTCGACGCACAAGGCGCTGGCCAATGATGGTATTAACCGTACTTGCAATCAAGAAAGGCTCGATTTGCATATCAAGCAGTCGCGGCAGCACGCCAGCCGATGAGTTGGTGTGTAGCGTACTAAACACAAGGTGTCCGGTAAGCGCTGCCTGTACCGCCAAGTTTGCCGTTTCGCTGTCGCGGATCTCACCTACCATGACAACATCGGGGTCTTGGCGCAAGATTGAGCGCAGGCCGTTAGCAAACGTAAGCCCTACTTCGGCATTCACCTGGATTTGATTCACGCCGTCCATTTTATATTCAACCGGGTCTTCAAGAGTAACAATATTTACCGTATCGTCTTTGATTTCCTTGATAAGCGCGTATAGGCTAGTTGATTTACCACTACCCGTTGGACCGCTGGTCAAGATCATACCGTTCGGGCGCTTTACACCCTTACGTATTGTACGTAGGGCGCGGCCGGCATAGCCCATTTGCTCAAGATCAAACGAGTTGCCGGTTTTATCAAGCAAACGAATTACCACTTGCTCACCCCATACTACCGGGCTGACTGCGATACGCAGGTCTACTTCTTTATTACCCACCTTTACCGCAAACTGGCCATCTTGCGGCACGCGGTGTTCGTCGATTTTTAGGTTAGACAGAATTTTGATACGGCTTACCAGTGCGGGCTCGATTGTTTTTGGCAACTGCATTACCTCGCGTAACACGCCATCAATACGGCAACGAATTTTTAGTGCTTTTTCTAGCGGCTCAATATGGATATCGCTGGCACGAGATTTTACTGCATATTCCAAAATAGTACTTAGCGCACGGCTAATTGGCGAGTCTTGCACGATCGTTTTAATGTCGCTGCTTTCAGTTTTGACATCCTCTTGTGAGGCTCTGGCAGCAACATCAACACTAGAGAGGTCGGTTTTATACTGATCGAGCACATGGCGAACACCAGCTTCGGAGGCCATAAACACCTTGAGCGGGCGCTGAATGCGGTTTGCCAAGTAGTCAACAGCTTGCACGTTATTGGCGTCAATCATGGCAACAGCCAGGCGGTTTTGCACCTCGGCCAGTGGCACCGCCATAAAGCGCTCAGCAATATCTGATGGCAACAGTGAGAGTATCGACTGGTCGACAATGGTATTTGTTAGGTTTACGTATGGTACGCCAGATACCTGTGCAATACCATGTGTGAGCAGCTCGTTATCAATAGTGCCGTCAGCCGCAAGGGTCGCTAACAGTGGTTTGTTGTCTTTTGCTGATTGGTCGGCCGCCTTTTTAATAACATCAGCACTCACTAGCCCTTCTTCTTGCAAGAGAGCGATGAGTTTTTGCTGGATGTCATCGGTCATCAAGGCCATAGATAGCCCTACTCCGGCGTATTGCCGCCAATGACTGTTTGTACGGTTGGGTTGATAGCCTCAGCATTAAATACTTTTGGATCAGGATCATCAACGCTACCACTAATTTTAGTGGCCGTTTTTACCTTTTGGCCGGCTTCTGGCGGTTTCAAAAAGCTAATTTGATTACCTATCACAAATGCCACAATTACCGTGATACTTGCAATAAGAATTATCATAGCGATGTCGGTTTTTTTCATTACTTCTTCCCCCCTGGCCACACAGTTGTTTCACCCAGTTTTACCTCTTGCGGGCCAGTGTAGTATGCTTGAGCGGTAATTGTCGCCTGATACGACGACTCGCCGCGTTCAAGCACAAAGTTGGTGATGTCGACCACACGGATTGATCGCTCCAAACGTGTTAGCATGTCTTTAATAGCATTCGCGTTTGTGGCTGTTACCTGTAGCTGAATCGGGATAGTATCTGCTCCATTGGTTGAGCTCCCGGTATCAGTACTGCTAGCATCGCCATCCACCGTCATTGAGTCGACGGTAAGCCCATCAATACCTGACAGCAACACCTGCTGCAAAGAAGACCCTAAGGCAAGCGAGTTGCGGTCGGCCGGCAATGCATCGAGCACTACCTGTAGCGCCTGCTCATCTGGATTGGCCTTAATTGAGTTAAGCGCTGCATTCGTATTGAGTGCACGGACTTCATCGGTAAGGCCGCTTGCTACCTTGTTATTCTCTCTAAGCGTGCTTAAGGTCGAAGACATCTTATTAACCACACTTACTTTAAAGGCAATTTGCTGACCCAAGAACACACCAATCACTGCGCATATACCAACTACTGCCGACATACCAGCCACCCAGCCAAACATCGTACGGCTAGAATCAGCGATTGCTTTACGTTTTGGGCTTACTATTTGTGATGGCATTACTGTTCCTCCTTCACGTCAGTTGCCGCTTCAGTAAACATCGAATCGGGCACCCTTGTTTTCGAATCGGTCACATCTACTCGTGCCGCTGGAGTTTGCACTTTCACTTCGCGTAGCTTATTAGTAAATAGGCCATCTGGGTACGTAAATATGATGGTAAAGCGAACTACTTTTGCACCATTAGAATCTTGTCCTAGACTAGTGTTTTGTAACGTGACATCTGGCGTTAGCGGCATCTCTACAGCTTGGCCGTCCTGCATTGCCGATACCTTGGTGTTTAGGATTGTCTTACGAAACACTTCGGTAGCCGGGTAACCACCCGCGGCCGAGCCCTCAAGCGTTAGGGTTGATTCGGTTGGATCAAGCGTAATCTTGGATAGCTTTACGTCATTTGGTGCTGCGGGATTGATAGCAGCTAATACATCAAGGAGTCGGGAGTTAATTGTGCGATTATCATTTTGACCCGATATAAGTGTTAGCTGATTTTGGATGGTAAGCGCGTTGTTAATGTCCTTAGTGCCAGATAGCTTTTGGTACTCAGACTTAATTTGGCTGTTAGTATATGCCTCTACTGCAGTTTGAGCACCTAGAACAAGTCCAAGAGCCACCACGGCACCACCAGCGATAATACCTACCAAAATCGATAGCGAAATAGTAACGTTACGCATGCGCTGCGCGCGTAGCATCTCTTGCTTAATATCAGGAACAAGGTTAATTTGAATCATTACTCGACTCCCCTTTTAGCAAGCCCAATCGCGGTAGCAAACTCCTGCGCAACCGCCGCAAGCTGGCGCTGATCGCTATCAGAAATTTGAACACCTTGCCATGGATTTGCTATTTGCACGTTCTTCCCTATCTTGCCCCCTAGGTATTGGTCGAACTGCGGGATTGTTGAGGCGAAGCCAGTTAGCAATGCCCCGTCAATTGCGACACTTGGGTAGCGAGTCTCAAAGAACTTAATCGACTTTGTAACCTCTGCGGCAAACGTATCTAAGGTAGCATCCAGTGCACGTAGCACCTGACCCTCTAGTCTGTCGGGCGCTAAACCAAACTTAAGAATAAACTGGCGAGCTTGGTCTTCCTGCACATTCAAGTTTGATACCGTTGCTTTTACCAGCGAGCTAATGCCGGTAGGGATAGTACGAATAAGGCGTGGCGCATCACCATATACAATGGCGATATCAGTAGATAATTCACCCATATCAAGCTGCAGTACCGCGCCCTGACTACCTGGCGCGGTAAGCGCACGCACCATGGCGATTGGGTCTGGCTCGGCAGCAACAACATTAAGGCCAAGTGCTTCTACAAGCTCTAGGCGTTCTTCGCTGTATTGGCGAGCCACACTGGATAGCAACACTTCTTGCTGATTTTGCGCGCGCAGTGAGCCGCCTAGCAGAGCCCAGTCTACCTTTGCATCTTCTAAAGACATTGGGATGTACTGGTCAATCTGGTATTTCATGGTTGCCTTTAACTCGGCTTCGCTCGCCATTGGCACATCAATGATTGTTGTAAATGTTTTGCTTGAAGGCAGCCCAATCACAACGTTCTTAGCTTTAATGCCACTCTGCCCTACGGCAGTCATAATTACTTCGCCCACTTTGCGGCGTGCTTCTTCGGAGTCGCTACCAGTTAGCTTGCTGTCAATCGGAGCATACCCATAGTGTTCTAGTGACCAGCCCGAGCCCGACTTTTTTAGCTGAACTACACGAATAGCATTCGTGCCAATATCGAGTGCAAAAAAGTCGCCCATCCCTTTTAATACTTTCATACTATCCCTTAGTATACATAAGCGTTACCCTGTTTTGCAAGGCTTTTATACACTTTAGTAGCGTGGCGGCAGCTCAGTAGTATAAATCGTTTGCCAATGCCCGTTTTGACGTGCCGCACGACTCGCCCACACATAGGCATCACCGCGCAAATTTATCGTTTCGGCCGCTTGGCCGCCAGAAGCATCGGCATAGGTACGGTTTAGCGCCAATTGGTTCGCCATCACTGGGCCGTTAATACGTAACTGTTCGTTACACATGTTCGAGCGTAAGTTCGACTGGTTCACTGCAACGCCGTCACAAGTATTTATCGTGCCAGCTGCAATCAGCCAGGCATCAACCCGGTGAACACCGGCTGCAATATTAATGTTATTACCTATCAATATCAGCTGCGGGATTGCGCCTTCATCGGTAATCACACCGCTGTTATATATAATGTCTCTATCGATCGTAATTGTGCCAGACGAAGTAATCGATACTGAGCGATTGAAGTCGCCTAAGTCAGTAGCACCACCAATAATCGACCCTATGCCACTCGCACTAAACGAGCCGACGTTGTAGTTGAGCGTTGAACCACCATATGACATAGAATCTACCGCTGCGCGTACGTTAGGAATACTACCTAGTGCATTCGTTCCCGTAAAGCAACCAAATGCGGCTGGACAAGCCGGCGGCGTGGCTGTATTGGCAAAAGTTAGCTTGCTCCACAATGGCTGGCCATCGGAGCTACCATTTACCGCGCCGGATTGTGAAGCGATACCCGTTACGCTAGATGGTGCCGTAATAGCATACTCTACCCACGAAGCACTTTCCCTAGCCACAATTGCATCAACCCTAGCGTTTGCGTTTGGCATACCCGAAAAACCACTACCAACCCGCAGGTCGTTACCCCATATGGCAACTTTTGGCTGGATAAGCACAAGGCTACATCGTATAGTACTGTATCGCCAATTGAATCCGTTTGTCTGTTGCCTATATAGGTTGACAATTGTCATGTAACATACCCTATCACCACCATTTAGTTGTAAGCCTGCCAACGAATCAGAGCCAGACCACACCAGGGTAGATCCCTGAGGATATGTCCGTCCACCTGCTCCAAACACTCTGCAGTATCCACTATCGCTGCGCATTGCGGGCACAGCTTCCTTGGCGACATTACATCCAGCACTCGCTGCTAAATCATTTCCTGCACTAGATGATAGATCCCTAAAACCACTTGCAGCAGTAAGCGCAGCCCCGGCCGGCACCACAAAGCGCACCACGGCAGACTGCGGATCACCATAGGATGGGGTAGTTAATGAATTACTTACACTGCCGCTGAGACCGTTCACCGTTCCACCAGGCGCCACAGTGCCCTGTACAGCGCTCATAACTGGGGTTAAATCGTAGTCACAGTTCAAATCTCCAAATATCGTTTCTGACGGCAGGCCCACCCCAAGTAGGTTACGAGCATGTACGTTAGCAACGTTTATACGGTAATTTGCTGCCGGTTCCATCCAAAACTTTACAGTTGACGTAATAGTATCCCCGGGATTAGGAGTAAACGTAGAGCCTGAGTATGCAGTATTTGCACTAATAAAGAACTTGCCGTGGTCAGGGTCATTAGGATTGGTTGTTCTGGTAAGGTTCATTGCCGTCCACGGACCAGTCCCCACGCGCTTCTCTAATCGGAATGTCACTTTTCTACTAGAATCTCCCCAGTCAACCCCGTTATCGACATCATACAACGACACTGTACGCTGATCCCAATGCCGTACAGTACACGGCAGCCCAAACTGGAATATCTGGCGAGTATACCACGGGTTACCAAGAGCCTTAAATTGACCCAGTGTACTGTAGTTTCGCGCACCAGCCGTGTCCACCTGAACAATACTTAAGTAACGGGTGCAGCCAGCACTAGCAGTACCGCCACAGTTTGTAGAACCCTGCTGATTAGTGAGAGACACTCTAAATGTCACCTGTTGCTTATGCCCTCCGGGAACATCCTTACCAGAAGAATTCTTAAAGGTTCCTGGTTCACCTTGGGGTGCGATACTGTTATTTTGATTATATTCAATTGTTATTAGCACTCGATAAAGCCGTGTGTTCTCATCACACCTTGCTGGGTTTGCCGCATCTGGCTGCGTAGCACAGTCGCGACCAGCCTGTGTCGTCCCCACAAACCCAGTTGGCACCTCGTAGTACCCAAAGAAGCTGGCGCCGCTTAAGTTACCCCTGGTATTATTAGCCGTCCCCGAGTTACATACTCTATCACTACGTATTCTATAGGTAAGCTTCTTTGCCGGGCTTTCAGGGTTGTTGCCACCGCTAGTAGTATCTACTTCAAGTGTTACACGAATAAAATCAGTCTTGTTCCCGCCAACCGTATACGCATGGCAACGCTCAAAATTATTACTCTTATCCGGATTGCCAACAGTATCTTGATCCGTAATTCGGATACGGTGCTGGTTATCGGTGCGCGCTTCACTAAAATACGCAGCCATCTGAACTTTGTTCATCGTAGAGCTGTTTTCTTTTTTAATCACATGACGAATCGTATGCCTGCTACTACTGGCACCATTCGTTGTCGCAGTATATGGGGGATTCGCCGGATTCATCCTATTCATATTCGCAGGAATTGGCGAGACTGGCTGATTACTATAAGCCCATGCTACAGACGAACCAAGCTGAGTCACCACCACGGCTAAGGTTATAAAAAACTTGATAATATTTTTTGTAGAGTGTTTAACGCCCGTTTGCATAACTACCATTCATAGTAGCATAAACACAAGCATTACCATACCCCGCTAGCCAACTTCCCGCTCCTCTGTTACACTTGGTGTATGAGTTTATCTATTGGCATAGTGAGTTCTTAACCCAACTACCTTTTGAGCTACAAATCGCCATGCCAGCGACCGACCGTGGCAAGCGAGGATATTCCGACAGCTACACTAAGAAACTTAAAGATGGTCTTACTGAAACATAAATTCTGGATTTATACAGAACTGATATAATTAAGCAAATGAAAAAAATATACTCAGCTCTAGTATTATCACTGCTCGTAACTTCGTTATTCACCCACGTCGCTTCCGCCCAAAGTGACTATTACATGTCCGAGCAGGAGTATCGAGAGGCAGAGCTTGATAACCTGCAAAATCAGGCAGACATGCAAGAATATGAACTCGAATCGAAAATCGCAGCAGCAGAAGAACAAGATAAAAAAGAGTCAGCGGAAGCGGCAGAGGCAAACAAGCAATTGCTTATATACGTTGCCCTTGGCGTAGTCGGACTTACTGTTATTTTCTTGATTAGTCATTGGCTACAAAAACCTAGGCCTAGCTCTAGTTATAAAAAATAGCTCCCCATAGCAACACACAAGTCACGCATTTTGAGTTATATAGAACTAGAGCGACTGTAAAAGCTTTATCTCATGTGTTAATTGGTCAGGATATTTAGAGAGGTTAACTTCTATCCAAGAATTAAACACTCTATGTTCATTTAAGGCTATCCGTTCTCCGCTGTAACAGTCATCGTCAAACCATAAAAACGGCTCTCCGAAATCAATTGCCTCTGTCTTTGCTAGACTCCATTTAGTCGGCTTGAATTTTTCTAAGTATGGTCGCAAATCCTCATTTGCCGCACGTTGCACATACTCCACGGCGTGAGTGGGATTGCCGTCCATGCAATGAGTTGTTAGCCAATACACATCGAAGTTGTCGGCCACATACTTGATGAATTCAGACGCACCAATGGCTAGATTTCCTTCATTAGCAAGAATAACCCCATCAATATCCATGTATATACTAGTCTTCATTCGCAATCTTACCTCTCAGAAATACAGTCGCCTGTTCGACAGCTTCATAATCTATACGAAATTTTCTATCATTCCGTGTATTGTTCGGGTGATGAAACTTATTTCTTATACACGAATATACTGAAAGTCTCTGAATAGAACCATTCTCTCTTTCCCAATCTATAAGCTCCCCGTCGGGTATGCCTAGCGCCCTGTCAGTCGCAGCGATAGAGTCACAGTTACTATTCTCACTAAACTGGTTGTATAGCTCAATAAAGTACTCCATTGAGGCAAGACCAAAGGCAACATAATTAGTTTCACTAACTGTTGGAGAAGGAAGAACGAACTCTTTTATAGGATTGATACTAATATCGCTACCGCTTTTCACAACGGCATTTACCTTGTGGTACTTGTTCTTGCGTAAATCCTTCAATAGCTCAGGAGAATGAGAAGTGAGAATAATTTGCGAATCTTTTGATATTTCCAACAGTAAATCGACGAGGGTTCGCTGTAGTCTAGGGTGAAGATTTAGCTCAACTTCGTCAATCAACATTACAAGCTCTTTGCCAGACTGTAAGCTTAACTTATGCTGGCAAATTAACGCCAAGAACATCTGGTAACCGCTGCCTATTCGCTCAATAGGTATCTGAGTCTGCTGCATGTCTTCAAAGCCCAGAAATGCATTCTTATAGGGCAACGTGTTATCGATTAAATTCAAACGAACTTTATATCCCGTTACCTGTTCAAAATAATTGAATGCTTGCTCTAATAATTCATTACTAATATGCTCATCACCCGTATTTATTGCAGAGTCTAGAACATCGTGAAGCGCAAGAGGCTCTTTATCATTTGCTTTAAGGTATTGAAAATTGAAATTATCAAGCAACCTATCGAAGCGTGTAGTGGAGTACGTTCCCGATTCCAAAGCTTTGATTCTATTCTTGTCTATGAACACATAGTCATTATCACTAAAACGGGGTCCAGCAAAAGGGTTATTTACCGCCACACGCAAATCTGGACTACCCTCTTTTACAGAGTCGGCAACAGCAGGAACAAAAAAAGTATCGCTTACAATTGTACCGACAGGGTATTTGGTTGAGTTCTGGGTTCTAACTTTTGCTAGAAACTTAAAGCCGCTTGATTGAAACTGACCACTCATAGTGCGTTTAACCGTAAATTCCTCGTTGGCCTCTACAGATACCTCGACTTCGGCTTTAATATCACTAAAGTCGTTCAATGTAAGCGACTCTGCTTTGTACGATATGAGGGAATACGAAATTGCGTCTAAAATCGTACTCTTTCCTACTCCGTTCTCACCTACTAGAATAGTTAACCCAGAGCCTTCGTTTGAGCCATCTGGAACAGCTATATTCGATTCATCAAGACTGAAACCATCTCCGAATAGACGCAGGTTTTTGATAGCAACTTTTTGTATAAACATATAGTAATTTTATCATCAACCGAAGCTAGAATTTTATTTCACCATTTTCGTTTTTATCAATTTTTTTAATCTCAGCTTAAACGCTGCTTTCGACTCTCCTGGCAGAGGACGTATCATAAAGACTAGCTTTTTCATTCGTTATCAATATCCCTTATAAATTTATTTATTCTTAGCTTATGGCTCTTTACTATCTGTTCGCACCGCATTCGTGCATATTGATTAGCGTCAAAAGTTCCTAAATCCTCACCCCACACCAAAGGAGTTTCTCCGTATTGCACATAGGTTCCATAAAGTCCGTCTGCCGTATCACCAGACTGATAAGCTGATTCCAAGAAACCGTCTAATATCTCTTTACACTTAATAACAGCTTCTTCGTAAGTATCGAAAGTGCCAGAGTTGTATTCAGCACCCCTATCCATAAAGTTCCAGTTATCCAGTATGCGTACCGTGTATTTTTGTTTGGTCATAAGCGTCCTTTCCGAGCCATAAAAAATGGCCACAAATCGTTAAATTTGAAGCCGCATGGTCGCCTAATGGCCGCTGTCCTTACATTTAGTATTATACTACATTTTTACAACGAAATCAATGTGAGGCGAAATTACTAAAAACAGTGGCGGATCTGTGAAGAAATTGATTTATTGCTGGCATGTTATGGCAAGGTTATCGAACCGCAAATGAAATAGGTCCATAAGACAGCTTAACCAACAGTTTTCATATATAATGAAATAAACTATGGAAAATACTAAATCACGAACAAAAACATCAACATCGCAACCACGTCCCTTTCTAAAATGGGTTGGAGGTAAAGCCAGATTACTCCCTGTAATTTCGGAGTATTACCCAACGACGTATGAAAAGTACTACGAGCCATTTGTAGGCGGTGGTGCAATGTTTTTCTCATTACAACCAAAAACCGCTCACATCAATGATTTGAACCTTGTTTTGATTAGTGCATATAAGCACATAAGAGATGATGTCGATAAGTTAGTTGAGTCCTTACGAGAGTTAGAGAACTTGTATTATGCCTTACCGTCCCTAGAGGAAAAAAAGCTTTTTTATCTAGATAAACGAACTGAATTTAATACGCTGCAACATGAATCATTCGATAAAACCGTACTACTTATATTCCTAAATAAGACATGCTTTAACGGCATGTATAGAGAAAACTCTAAGGGTGGATTTAACGTACCGTTTGGGCAACATGAAAAACCCACAATATGCGACGAGGAGAATCTAAGAAATATCTCTACCTCACTTCAACACACGGCAATAACTCATTCTTCCTACGAGAAGGCTGTAGCTACTGCCGAAAAAGGCGACTTCATCTACTTTGACCCACCCTATCACCCACTCAACACAACATCTAGCTTCACCAGTTACCAAGCTGGCGGATTCACTGAACAAGACCAAATTAAGTTACGGGACGAATTTAAGCGACTGTCCGATTTGGGGTGCAAGGTCATGCTGAGCAACTCTGACGCACCCTTAATAAACGAGCTTTATAAGGATTTTAAGATTCATAAGATTTATGCAGCACGTTCAATCAATTCAAATGGTGCAAAAAGAGGCAAAATACTTGAGGTTCTAGTAACAAATTATTAGCTATGACAAGTCCCCTTTACCTTCAAACCGATAGCTCCACATTATATTTAGATGACGCAGTGAAGCGAATGAATAAATTAGAGGAAAGCTCTATTGATATGATTTTCGCAGACCCACCATATTATCTTTCAAATAATGGCATTACGGTAAAGAGCGGCAAAATGGTATCCGTTAATAAAGCTGAGTGGGACGTTAGCAAAGGCATAATCGAAGACTTTAAGTTTCATAAAAAATGGATAAAGGCAGCACAACGAGTATTGAAGCCGAACGGCACTTTATGGATAAGCGGCACAAATCACTCGATATACCTATGCGGCCACGCTCTCCAAGAGAGTCACTTTAAGATACTTAATGACATTGCATGGTTTAAGCCAAACGGCGCACCAAATATAAGCTGTAGATATTTCACTGCTAGTCATGAAACATTACTTTGGGCAGCCAAAGACATCAAATCAAAACACACTTTTAATTACGAAGCTATGAAATACAACAAGTGGGAAAACGATGTCTTCAAAAAAGAAGAAAAGCAAATGCGAAGCGTTTGGTGCATTCCAACACCTGGACCTAGCGAAAAAAAGAACGGTAAACACCCAACACAGAAGCCTTTGGCGTTACTTGAGCGTATTATATTAGCAAGCACTAATGTCGGGGATACGATACTTGACCCTTTTAACGGGAGCGGTACGACTGGCGTAGCTGCGCTTCGCCTGGATAGAAAGTATATTGGGATTGATAATCAGCAAGAGTACCTAGAAACATCAGTAAAACGCTTCAATGAAGCTACAAATAAGGAAAGAGAGACGAAATGATACACCTTGAACACTATAAGAATATAGGACTCGACACACCAGACGATGTTTTTAACTACCTGCTTACTAGTATGCGCCCAGGCGTTGCAGATTGGGAGTACTTTGTAGACTGGAACAAGGTGTTTAATAATACCCGTGAAATCGAATCGACTTTGAATATAATGAACTATCTTCTCGGCAAAGAAGACTTTGATAGCGAGTTTCGTTTCCTTGCGAATAAATACCCTGAAATTATGAAGATGATACCCGTCCTAATAGTACGGAATGGCGCTAAATCAAGTGAGTACCATGTAGTTACTGTTAACGGTGCTTCCCTTACAGAAGAAGCATTCAAGTTCAGCAACGCACCACACTCCAATGAGGAAGTTGAGAACGCCATTCAGTTCATCAAGAGTAGCGGCCTCATTAGAATCTTTAATCAAGATGGCGTACATAACTTGGTTGACTATGTGCTAGGGGTTGAAGCTGGCTTGAGCAGTAATGGTCGCAAAAACAGAGGCGGAAAAGCCATGGAAAACGTTTGTGACGCTCTCCTCTCTGGAATGAACCTCGATTATATAAAAGAAGCCAGTGCGTTGGATATAAAGCAAAAGTTTGGCAAAGAACTAGTGGGCATGGAAGGCCGTAGGTTCGATTTTGCCACCCAGATAAATGGACAGTTATTTGTCATTGAAGTTAACTGCTATTCTAGCGGTGGCTCAAAACTAGACAAGACTGCTAGCGATTTTCGTGGCCTACAAGACGAATTAAGAGGACAAGCAACCTTTGTATGGCTAACTGATGGTCATGGCTGGCTCAAAACACGCAACCCGCTTCGGAAGGCTTTCGACCATAATGATTACATACTCAACATCGAGATGATTAACAAGGGCGCTCTGGCCGAAGTCCTTACGCTTGATTTAGATAGCTAAAAATTCAAAAATTGAGCTACCTTATAGACAGAGTTTTTAACGATTTAGCAAATCGAAGCAATCAACAAATTCTCGGCTAGAGTAGCTCAACAAGGAAATGAAATGGCAATCGAGGAACTGTCCAAAAAACAAGCGAGGCTGGCTGCACTCAATCAAATAATTGAGGCTTATAGGGCTGCTAAGAAATCTGACATTTATCTTGAACCCATATCATTTACCGATACCCACGGTAGGGTGCCTATAGCAAGCGGTCATAATGCACTTAGACAACATCAGAGCCTGTCCGACCTGGCAGCGGATAAACTCATCGAGATTCTCGATTATCAAAACTTGTTAGGTATACACATATCCATAAAAGACCTCCCTGCCCTAGAAGAAGTGCAAAGAGCGCTCTCTGATTCGATTCCTGCACGGGGTAACATGCCCCGAATTATATACTCACCAAGAACTGGTAAGGGCAAAATTGACGGTAGTGAATTTAGATTCAACCGTAATAGCGATAATCGCAAGCTTTTCAAAATACTCGCTACGTCCCCTGGACATCGGATAAGCAGAAGTGACGCATGGAAAATCACAAACCATCGCACCCCCTTAAATGACGCTGCTGGAATCAGCGATTTTAGTCGTCTCGTATCGAAATTAAGAGCAGGTTTGCACGACGTAAGCCCCTCCGCACTCATCTTGACCAAGAAATACGTCGAATTACGAGCGGACATAAAACTAACAGATTAAAATCGTTAAAAAAATCATTTTTCACTAAAGAGCGTACTCTCGTTCTCGGTTATCCTACCCCTGTTAACACGCCTATAATGTATTACAGACAAACATACAAAAGCGTCATAGTAATTAGTTTGTCCTGCTATGCCGCTTGAATAGGAATCGAGAACAATGGTTACACAAGAAAAAAGCACGATACACACTGCGTCGCTAGATTCGCTGTTGGCGCAGCACTTCCCCGAAGCGAGATGGACAGTAGACAGTATTATTCCTGAGGGTGGCTTAACAATTCTCTCGGCAGCACCTGGCTCGTTCAAGACTTGGCTCATGCTGGAAATAACACTCTCAATAGCGGAAGGCCGCAAGCTATTTGGTAGGTACAACACAAATAAGACTGGTGTTCTATTTGTAGACGAGGAATCGGGAGCAAGAATGCTACAGGAGCGCTTTAGACAACTAGGTTCTAATAGCGGCCTCCCCGTCCATTACACCTCACGACAGAACACAAGAGTCACCAAATCATACATTACGAGTCTCATCGAAACTTGCAAAAAAAAGGAAATAGGAGTAATAATGTTCGACTCCCTTGTTCGTCTACATTCTAGTGACGAAAACGCTTCTAAGGATATGTCCGAGTTGTTTGACCTGTTTAGGCAGCTCACAGATAACGGTCTATCGGTACTGATTGCACATCATAATCGCAAACCTAGCCAAGGCAACTACAGCCCATCAAGCGACATGCGAGGGTCTTCTGATATTCTCGCTGCCGTAGATTGCCACATGGCTATGAGCCGTCAAAACGGGAGTGACTACGTTACCGTACAGCAGACGAAAAACCGCTATATGCCTGAGTTACGCCCCTTCAAGCTTCGCTTTACGAAGTCGGAGTATGGAAGTCGGTTTGAGTATAGTGGCGAAGAAAAAACCAGGACAGACAAGCGAAGTGAGTTGAAAACTTTGATAGTACAAACCCTTAATGGCTCAGAGTCAGACACTACGAAGAAGGCTCTCTACGAGCAGCTAACTGCTAACGGTGCAGAAATAGGAATGAGTCGCTTAGGAGACATGCTAGATGAGTTGATTATTGAAGAAATTGTCTTCACTAAACCAGGTCCGAAAAACGGAACATACTATTACTGTGAGTCTCAAAATAGGAGTGCGCTTTAGGCGTATCGCTAAGTATGACTAATAAATCTACAACACCCAGAGGCAACACAAAAAAAGAACCGATTGTCGTTTATCGACAAGTAGAAAAAGAAACTCTGATGATAGAAATAGTGTTTAATATGCTATTCGAAATGTTAGAAGATGAAAGCAAAATAACAGATTAACGTTTACAATTACTTATAAACTTAATATAATAATAAGTGACATGTCTGAATATAAATTTTATACAGTTGCAGAGGTTGCCGAGATACTCCAAGTTCATTGGCAAAGCGTCTTGAATTACATCAAGAGCGGCAAACTGAAAGCTGTGAAATTAGGCAAGGGCTATCGAATAAGCGACACTGCCCTGTCGAAGTTTATATCCGACAATTCTAAAGGAAAAAAGCGATGAAAAAAGTAGCAATCTACATGCGTGTGAGTACCGCTCACCAAGAAGACGAAGAAACTATCAAAAGCCAGTATATGGAATTGAAGGCAAGGATTGAAGCAGACGGTCATGTTCTGTCCCCTGACCTGATTTATAAAGATGACGGTTGGAGCGGCGCAATAATAAAACGCCCAGGACTCGATGACCTTCGAGCTGATATGCAAGCTAAGAAGTTCGATATTTTATACTTCTACGACCGAGGACGTATTTCTCGGAAATATGTTCACCAGGAGATTATACTTGGCGAAGCAAGAGATAACGGAATTGAGTGTATCAGCCTACACGACATAAACGGAAAATCTACCGAAGAAGTCCTTATGGGCAGTGTCATGGGTATATTTCATGAATATGAACGTGTGAAGATTGCAGAGCGTATGCGTATCGGCAAAGTAAGAAAAGTTCGTGAAAATAAAAAGCTACTCGGATACAATCCGAAGTTCGGTTACGACTACCACCATAGGATAAAGACTGGTCCTGAGGCCAAAGAAGGCTACTTCTCTATTAACGAGAAACAGGCAGAAGTTGTCCGTCAAATCTTCAACTGGATAGCAGAGGGAAAAACAAAACATGAGGTCAAGAGACTGCTATTTGAAGCTGGCATGAAGCCACCAAAAGGCCTTCGTGACCAATGGAGCGGCAGCACCTTAGACCGATTAGTGAGAGACACAACTTACATTGGAAAACATTACTACAATAAGAGCGAGTCGGTTGAGACTAAAAGACCGCAGAACCCTGAACAGGAATACCGAAAAGTAGTTAAAGGCAGCCGTGTGCAAAGGCCAAAAGAAGAATGGCTTGCTATTGAAGTTCCTGCCATCATTGATACGGCTCTGTTTGATAAAGTACAAGTTAAGCTTGCGCTCAATAAGAAATTAAACAAGAGAAACAACAGTAAGAACAAGTACCTGCTGGCTGGGTTGATTGAATGCCCATGCGGCAAAGCGAGGGCTGGTGACCCAGCAAACGGCTCAGCTTATTACCGATGTACCGACAGACTAAGCAAATACCCCTTGCCTCGCACCTGCACACTAGCAGGAATCAACGTGGCCGTGATAGATTCACTCGTTTGGGAGAACATAGAACAATTACTTGCTGACCCGTCACTAGTAATAGCTCAAGCTCAAAGATGGCAGAATACCGCTTCCCCACTAGAACGGCGCTCTGACGAGCTTACAAGCCGCCTCAAGGGGTTTGATGACGAAGAACGGCGCTACGTTAGCGCATACGGCTCAGGCATACTTTCTGAAAAGATATATAAAGAAAAGGTTCAGGAACTAAATGAGAAGCGTGAAGCTATCGTCTACGAATTAAATGCTACGGAAGCCGAACTAATGAATAAGCCTACCGTACCTCTGGAACAACTAGTTGACGGTGTGGTAAAATTAGTAGGAAAATTGAGTTTTAATGACAAGAAAAAAGTAATCGAAAAATTGGTTACAAAAATTGTTGCGACGAAAGAAGAAATAACGATATGGGGATTACTACCAATTCCAAAATCAGAACAGGTTGTGTTAAATGTTGAGCATTGGAATCGTGGGCCTACCGAACGTTGGTAAGTCTACCCTATTTAATGCACTAACACACGATGATATTTTGGCGGCCAATTACCCATTTGCTACGATTGAGCCGAATACTGGCATCGTGCCCGTACCAGACGAGCGCCTAGGTGTACTGGCAAAAATGTATAACGCCGAAAAAGTTATCCCGGCCACTGTAACATTTGTCGATATTGCCGGGCTTGTTGCTGGTGCCAGCAAGGGCGAAGGCTTGGGCAATAAGTTCCTAGCCAACATCCGCCAGTGCGATGCTATTGTACACATTGTACGCGCATTTGAAAGCGGCGATATTGTGCATGTAGAAAATAATGTTGACCCAAAGCGCGATATCGAAGTAATAAATACCGAGCTGATACTGGCCGATCTACAAACCATTGAAACACGGCTTGCCAAGGTGCAAAAAGAGGCCAAGGCCAACCCTAAAGCAAAAGATATTTTAGACAACCTAATGGCCCTAAAAAGTGATTTAGAAGCTGGTACCCCTGTTAACTTGAGTAAAAATGTTATTCAAGAGAACATAGCTGACCTGCACTTACTTACCGCTAAGCCAGTAATCTACGTGTTTAACGTAAACGAAGAAACCCTCGTGAACGAAGAAAAAAAGCGTGAACTAAAAGCGCTTGCCGCCGAATCGCACGCCCTCTTTATATGCGCCAAGCTAGAGGATGAACTAAAGGGGCTCGCCCCTAGCGATGCTCAGGAACTGCTGGAGAGTTACGACATCCCCGAACCCGGCCTGACCCAAATGATCCACGCCGCCTACGATATACTAGGCCTGCAGAGCTACCTAACTGCCGGGCAAAAAGAAGTGCGCGCCTGGACCATCAAGCAAGGCTACACTGCCCCGCAAGCCGCCGGCGTTATACATACCGATTTTGAACGTGGTTTCATTGCCGCCCAAATTGTTGATTACTACGACCTCGTATCCGCCGGTAGCGAAGCTAACGCTAAAGCAGCTGGCAAAATGCGCACCGAGGGCAAAGACTACGCGATGCAGCCAAATGACATTGTTGAATTTAGATTTAACGTGTAATGACTCGTAAGCAGTAGAAGCGCTCTTGGTTGCCACGAGCGCCTTTTACTTCGCTATCGGCTTTATCTTGCACTATAAAGTACTGTTTAGCCCATAGTTCAAAGTCTTTTAGTATCGTGCGGCGTACGCCATCATTTTTAATAACGCCACTGCTAGTGATTTGCTGCCGGGTTGCTTCAAACTGTGGCTTTACCATGGCATAAATACGTGTATTACTACCCGAAATACTCGCTACATGTGGCAATATTTGCCGCAAACTAATAAATGATACATCAATCACCACAATGTCCGGCACCGTAGCCGGCGCAAAGTCGCGAATATCCGTCTTTTCGTGCAGTTCAATGCGTGCATCACCACGCAGACTCGGATGCAATTGGTCGGTACCTACATCCACCGCATATACTTTACTGGCCCCGTGCTGCAATGCGTAATCGGTAAAGCCACCAGTTGACGAACCGACATCCAGCACTGTTTTACCCGTAAAATCGATGCCGAACTTTTTTGCCACGCTAGCAAGTTTTAGCCCTGCCCTACTGACGTATTGTTCGGTTGCGAGTAGTTTAACCTCTGCCGCATCGTCCGCAAAAAAGCCAGGCTTCGTAACCACGCGGCCAGCTACTGTTACCTTGCCAAGGCGTATCCAACTTTCAGCCTGGCTACGTGTTGGTGCCAAGCCTTTTACTGCCATTAGTTGGTCCAGCCGCTGCTTCACACTACTTCTTTCGTTCGCGGTATTCGCCAGTGGTAGTATCAACCGAGATAATATCGCCGACTTTAATAAACGCCGGTACTTTTACAGTTACGCCAGTTTCTAGCGTGGCGTCTTTTAGCACACTACTGGTGGTGTCACCTTTTACTACATCTTCAGCATAGGTTACTTCTAGGTAAATATTCTTTGGTAGCTCTACGTTTATGACGCGGTCACCGAAGAACTGTAATGTTAGATTTTCGCCTTCTTTCAAAAAACCGCTTGCTTCGTCGACCAAGTCAGCTGGTAGCTCAAACTGCTCAAAGCTCTCTGGGTCCATAAAGAAGTAGGTGTCGCCGTCATTGTACAAGTACTGTACTGTTCGATTACTCACTTCAGCTGTCTCAATTTTATCCTGACCCTTAAACGTCTTTGGAATTACCGCGCCAGTAATCAAGTTTTTTAGCTTTACGTTCACAATCGAACCGCCACGACCCATCACTTTTTGGCCGTATTCAATTACACGGTATGGTTGGCCATCAATTTGGCAAACAGTGCCTTTTTTAAGATCAGTTGGTTGGTACATGGTAGTCTCCTTTTGTGGTTAGGGTTGCAAAGTAATCTTCTAGAGTTTCGGCGCGGCGAATCAGTCGTACATCGCCGCCAGGGTCTAGTAGCAGCTCGGCATGGCGCAGCTTGCCATTATATTGAAAACCCATCGCATAGCCATGTGCACCAGTAGTATGAATCACCAGTATATCGCCCGTATCGATGTGTGGCAGGTTACGGTCGACGGCGAATTTATCGTTGTTTTCGCATAGACTACCGGTAATATCTACCGTTTCATTCGCCTCTGTATCATCCTTACCCAGCACAGTAATGTGATGATATGCACCATACATACCGGGGCGCATCAGGTCGCTCATACTAGCATCCACACCTACGTACGTTTTATGCGTATGCTTTTGGTTTACAGCGGTCGTCACTAAGTAGCCAGCATCAGCCGTAATGTAGCGGCCGTTTTCCATCACTACCTTAGGCACACCAATCGCCGCCATATCCATGTCGCGATACACGTCCGCCAACATAGTAGCAAACGCGTCTAGCTCGAACTCATGTTCAGCTGGCCGGTACGGCACACCAATGCCACCACCAAGATTGATAAAGCTAAATTCTATACCAACCTCGGTTGCAATTTGCTTGGCTGCGGCAAACAATGCCCGGGCAATCGCCTCGTGGTGGTGCCAATCCAGCTCGTTAGAAAGCAGCATGGTATGGATGCCAAATTTTGTCACCCCAGCCTCTTTTAGTTTGTGGTAGCTAGCGAGCATATCGTCTAGCGGCATGCCGTATTTTGCCTCTTTTGGCGAGCCGATAATCGATTCGTTTAGGCCGCCGAATTCTAGGTTGCCCGGGTTAAACCGGCAGCAAGCAATACTTGGCACGCCAATGCGCGATAAATAGCCGTCTACAAGCGCGGCATCATCAAAATTGATAATAGCTCCCAGTTTGGCCGCATACCGGAACTCTTCATCCCGTGTATTATTACTAGTGAACATAATGTCCTCACCAGAAAGGCCGCACATTTCGGCGATTGCCAGTTCAGCCAGGCTGCTGCAATCTACGCCCATGCCCTCGCTTGCCAATACTTTTACAATTTCGGGGTTAGGTAATGCCTTTACGGCAAAATAATTTCTAAATCCTGGTACGCCTGCACCCCGTAAAGTGTCCTGTAAACGCCTGGCAACAAAACGTATCCGCCCCTCATCATACATATGAAACGGGGTCGGATACGTTTTCGTAGCCTCTTTGATTGAATCAAGCGTAAATGGTAGCGCAAGATTCATAACACGAATTATCCTTGTGCTACAAATGGCATAAGTGCTAGGTGGCGAGCACGCTTGATAGCGACTGCCAGCTGACGCTGCTGCTTAGCCGAAAGACCAGTCTTTGCGATTGGTTCAATTTGGCCGTAAATGTTGATGTAACGAGCAAGTGTTTTGACATCACGGTAGTCAAAGTATACTGGCGCGTCTTTCTTGAATCGTTTTACCATAAAGTTTATTCTCCTAGAATGGAATCTCTGACAAGTCGATAGGCTTGTCATCAATATCCTCAATTACTACATCTTTAGATCGGTTATTTGATGGAGCGCTTGCAGCCGGCGCGTTACCGCCGCCGTCGCCACGGCCACCGCCGACGAAGTTGAAGTCTTCTACAACTACTTCGACAGCTTGGCGGTTGTTGCCGTCTTTATCTTGGTAGCTACGCTGGTCTAGGCGGCCGCTTACAAGCAGTGGTGCGCCCTTCCCGACGTACTGTGCAATGATTTCGCCCGGCTTACCCCATGCTACACAGTTAATGAAGCTGGTTTGATCTTGCGTTTGGCCGTCTTGACCCTTCCAGCTGCGTGTTACTGCAAGGCTGAAATTTGCTACCTGTTGGCCACTTGGCGTGGTACGTATTTCTACGTCGCGCGTCAGGTTGCCCATCAATATAACCTTATTAAATCCCTTTGCCATACCCTCTACTCCTCTTGCCTACCCGTTATTTACTCTTCTGAATCTTCGTCGGTATCACCACGTTCGGCGGCACGCTTCTTTGCATCTTCCAGCAAGGCACGGCCTTTTTCGTCCACCTTTACTAGCAAGTAGCGAACTACTTCGTCGGTGATGTTCAGCGTATTACTGATCTTTAATGGTGCTTCGGCTGGTAGCTCTACATTTAGTAGTACGTACACGGCAAAGTCTTGGTCTTTGATGCGGTACGCTAGGCGCTTCTTGCCCCAGTTGTCTTCAGCCAGCACTTTACCGCCAGCGTCAGCCACAAGTTTGCGCACCTTATCCAATGGTGCTTCCAGGTCTACTTCGAGATCTGGGTGAATAAGAACGGTGAGTTCGTATTCTTTCATATATAGAACCTCCTTTGGTATCCATATGGATGGTTAATTTGTCTCAATTAACCTTAGGTTGATAACACCTGTAATTATACGCTATTTTGCTTGTTTAGTCCAGAGGTAGTAGAATAATTTGTATGTTAGTTGCAATTCAAGGCCAAGCGGGATCATTCCACGAACAAGTCGCCAAGCAATGGTATGGTAATTCTGTTGATGTTTTGCCCTGCACTACCTTCCGCGGAGTGTTTGATGCCTATGCCAATGGCGAAGTTGATGCGATTGTTAGCGCGGTAGAAAATACCATTTACGGCAGCATCAACGAGGTATACCAGCTAATAGAAGCTTGCGACGCACCGATTGTCGGCGAGGTAAAACTAGCTATCGAACAAATGCTGATTGCCCGCCCTGGCACTAAGCTAGAAGACATTACCGAGGTATATTCGCACCCGGTAGCACTGGCCCAGTGCCGTAGTTGGCTCAAGAAACATTTACCCCAGGCCGAAATCATAGAGTTTTTTGATACGGCGGGCGCTGTAGAATTTATTAAAGAAGAAGGCGCTAAACACATGGCCGCTATCGCCGGCGAGCAAGCTGCAAAACTGTACAGCATGCCAATTTTGGCGCGCAGCATCCACGATAACACCGATAACATCACCCGCTTTTTGATGCTAGAGCCCACCAGTACCCCAGCCGGCGCCAACCGCGCCTCGCTAGTTATCACCACCAGCCACCTGCCCGGCGCGTTGGTCGAAGTACTACAAATTTTTGCGAGCGCCGGTGTAAACCTAGCGAAGCTACAATCCCAACCCATCATCGGCCAACCCTTCCACTACAAGTTCTTCATGGTAGTCGACTGCGCCGGCGAGCCACTCTACAAACTCGTCGAGCAAATCGAAAAGAGCGACCACCAAATCACGCTCCTCGGCGAATATAAAGCAACTTAAGCGCGTATATTACCTCTAGGTATACGTGGCTACAGTAATTCAGCTTTAATGGATTTACTTGGCGTGCCATCATCTATCAACCACCAGGTGTGCGGCAGTATTTGCACGCTGCATGTACTCGTATCTGTGGCTGTTTCGTTATCGGTAATCGTGAGCTCAAATTCCAGCGTTACTCCGCCGATAGTTGCCGGTGCGGCAAAGGTCCTGGTAGCACCCGCACCGTCTAGCACAACAGTCGGGCTACCGCTGGTCTGTTGCCAGTCATAGTCGACAACTGAGCCGCCAGGGTCGCTCGATAGTGAACCATCAAGCGTCACGACGGTAAAAGGCTCAACCTGCGACTGATTCGCGCCGGCATTCGCAGTTGGCGCCGCATTTGGTACTTCGCCCAGCAACGACACGGCGACGGTTATTGCACAGTATTCGTCACCTACATCGGGGGTAATGGAAGTAGCGGGCACATCCACACCAACTACCGTATCGTCATCGCGCACATGCACCGCACCGCCACTGTAAGTACCCGGTGCAGTCGCGCAGAGCGTCCAGCCGCTTGGGGTTGTATAGGTACGGTTAAAGGCATCTGCAAACACGGCCGATAGCACCATTGACCCCGTAGAAAGGCCCGCGCCAGCAAGGCCAGGCAACATGAAGGGCGAGGCCGTAGTATCTTGGAATAGCGAGGCCGAGCCGTCTATTAAGGCCACCGGGTCTGCGCCACGTACTACCACCACAATCCAGTCGACAGCTCGTGGAGAGCCTCCCCAGCAGTTTGTCAGTGGCCACGAAGTTGTTGATGCGGATTGCTCTGCAAGCGTAACTATGTGAGTAAACCCAAGCATCGACATTGACGTGTCGCCAGGGTCCACCACGGCTCCGGGAACGATTTCGGACCACCCGGCAGGAACAGAAATAGACGTATCTGAGGCCGTACTAGCCAGAAAAACGAATACGGCATCGCCCTCAAGTGGCGTCCATGACGCCGATACGGTCGGCGAGGCCGAGCCCGTCTCGGCTCCAGATTGTGTAGTAACTATCGATAATGCCATAACAACTCCTAGACTAGCACCGGCAGGCCAGTGTCATCCCATACATTACTTTCATCAAAGTCTTCGCTGCCTTCTGCCATAAACGCGGTTGGGCCATACTGGAAACTATTGGGGGTAAAACGATTATCACGAAATACCTGTGTGATAGAATTACCCCCGCCCTGTGCCGAGCTGCCGCGAATCGCATAGCGCCCACCGCTAATCCAGTTACCTGTCCACGCTACCGGCCCTACCGTAGCCGAGACCGGCCCGGTTTGCAATACGCCAGAGCAGTACCCACCCGGGTCATCCTCGCTATCCAGAGACACAAAGCCGGTGAGGGTATTGTAGTGTATGGTCAGTCCGTCACACCCTGCAACAATTTGCACAGTATCGCAGTGAGCCCCTGCTGCCCGGTAATTATCGTGCAACCACGATGCCCATATCTCCATACCATAATACGGCTTCACCAAGTCGCCGCCATGGTGCACATCGCAACGTAAAATTCTCATATATCCACCGCGTAGTGTTGCGGCAGAGCCGCCTGTCAGCTCGCACTGGCGAAACTCTATCCAAGGGCCCGTAGGAGCAACGTTCGACAACACGCCGTAGTATGTATCTTGGCCGGCATCTAGGACGCAATCTTCGAACACAAGCGCATCGGCACCCGTACTTGATAAGTCGAGCGTGCCTGTTATGAGTGTACGCCGCAGATATTTTTTGCCGTCGGCTTCGGGTATCGAGGCTTTTATGGCTACCACAGCCTGCGGCCCTGTCATTACTTGGTTGGTAGAATAGCGCGGCCCGGTAGTAGCCGCGCCTGGCCGTTCGGCAACAAGCGGGCGTGCTCCAGCTTCGCCATAGTCATCCTCCGTGATAATTTGAGCTATGGGCACCCTATCCGGGCTACGCCACTGCCCGCCAGTCAGCCCATACCACTGCCCCGTCATTACTCTTCCCCAATCCGAAGCAGCATATCAACACCGTCAATGGCAAAAGCCGGGGGCGTAGTGCCGCCTGTGATGCACATCATGGTAACATCCGTGCGTAGTGTCGGGCGAGCAGTGATAGTGTTACCAGCCGCATCTTCCCAATGGTCGGTATTCCACCGTACGACAAAGGTAGTGCCGGTAGGAATATCATCCAGTGTTGTCATGCCGGCTGGTCCCGTAGCACCGGCGGGCCCGGTAGCCCCTGTTGGCCCTTGCGGACCGGCTGCTCCAGTAGCTCCGGAAGCGCCAGTTGGTCCGGTGGCGCCACTGGCACCTTGAGCACCCGGAGTTCCCGATGCTCCGCTGGGCCCGGTAGCTCCAGCTGCACCAGCCGGGCCAGTAACACCTTGCGTGCCTGGAGCACCAGTGGAGCCAACTGGGCCGGTAGCGCCGATTGGGCCAGTCGGGCCTTGTTGGCCGGCGACGATGTCTATTTTATCTTGGACGTCTTGAGAGAGATTGGCAGCAGTAATAACACCGGGCTTTAATGAGCCATCGGATGCATGAGCTTGGCTAAGATAATCGTTGAGGATTTGGCCCCAGTTACCTGTATCTCCTCCGGGGGTGGGTAGGCGTGACATGGTTTTGTTTCTTCCTTTATAGATGCTTGTGGTTAGTTTACTTCTATGGTACCCCCCCCCCGTCAAGGTTTGTCAAGGAGAAATTAGCATGTCGGTACTATCCCGCGATAGTATTGCCGACCGCTTGCAGACCTTTCTTACTCGCCAGTGACCGGCGTGCCAGTTTCGTGCCAAACGTTCCCGGAGCGTACATTGCCCGGTGCTCCGGCGTCAAAGAATGCAAAGGCCTGCAATGTACCGCACAGGGGCGCATAGACAGTGGAGAAACGATTATTCAAGATTTTGATATCATGCGTCTGGTCGCCGTATTGGTGGCTTGAACCTGCACGTAGGCAGATAGAGCCGCCCGAAAGGACATTATTCTGCAAGGTGTAGTTCGTAATCGGTGCGTAATCGCTGTACATATTAACAGCCGATGAACAGCCGGTATTTACACATACGAATGAGCTGTTTGATACGGTGAAATTGTCTCCGCCATGCGAGCTGAGGGCTGTTCTGTGCGCTCCCTCGGCTGTATAACGAGAGTAAATGTACATATTCGTGATGACGATATTGCCCTCGATCAACGCCCCGCGACCAATATTTTCTACTTTGACATGATCAAACCTGTGTACGCCGGTTGCCGGTGCGCAGCGCTGATAAATACCCCAGTCCATATTGCCGACGCCACTATTGTCGACTTCGGTATATTCGATATTGAGACCCGTCGGACATGTCGCAGCATTCTTGCCGATGTCGAGGAGGTATAGTTGCCCCGACGTCGGCGCAATCCGTACATCCCGCACCGTGACATTATTGTGATTTATCACCAGCGCACCGTCGATACAGAGGTCCTGGATAGTCTGGCCGTCTGATGATGTAATGAAGTCACCATTATACGTCGAGGTGCAGGCATGGCGCACTCCCGTGTTGCACGAATTTGTATAGCCTTCGAGGTCAGGCAGTGCATAGCCACCCGGGCCGGTCGTCTCGCAGCCCTCACTTGTTTCGCCAAACTTAATCATGTTGCTCCCCGATGCCGTCGTATCTGACACCAGCGCTACATTGCCTGTTCGTGATGCACTTTCGGCTTCCGTAGAGCTGTATACATTGACCGTGGCATAGACGGCGACCGCTAACACTCCAGTGCTAGCAACGACCGCGACGATCAGCCCAGCGAGCGTCTTTGCCTGGAGTGATCGTATATAGTGGATAGTTCGAGTCATGATATGTCCTTACTTGATTATGATAATTATGGATTCACCGCTGCACCGGTATCAAACAGATTGTCTGTCCACTGGTTTCCCGTTCGACCACCGTCATAGTGCAATATCGTACCGAGGTTGCCACAGTGGCCATTACCCCCGCGCACAAAGCGATTGCCGATAAACCGTATATACGTGGCATTCGTTGGGTCGCTTGAGTACGGCTTGCCGCCGGTAGCTCCACCGTAGGCGCACATCGTCGAGCCGCCAGCAGCGCCGCGGTAGAACAGATTGCGTTCGATCAGGTTATTGGTGATTGGTGCAAAGTCCGGGTAGCCCGTCAGCCCGGCCGAACAGCCCGAGCCAGGGCCAGAGCGCGTTGCCTCGCAGGTGATGGAATTGTGCCGAATCGTGCCATTTTGCTCCATACGGATGCCGCTGAAATGCGCTTCTTCGGTGGGGTCAACGCCCTGCTCATGGACCCATGAGTTTTCGATAACACAGTTGTTCACGCAATACATCGAACGCCGCCCGCCAGTCACATCGACCCGATTTGCCGTGAAATTACAGCGCAGGATGCCAGTACTCCCTGAGTTGCCGGAGACATCATCAGGCAGGTCAACACTGCTGTCAGTAATCGTCATGCTGACACTACCGCAATAGGCTGATTCGATGTTGACGCCGCCATTCAGCTGAGAATTCGTAATCGTCACATTGGCGGCGCGCACTGTCAGCGGGCTGCAATTAACCGTACGCGAGTCAATCGTCGTGCCGTTTGCCGTAATCGTACACGAACCAGTATAGTTCGTAAGCGTCGTGCCCGCTGGCACGCCGGTATTATCCGGTCCCGGCCAGCAGCCACCCCATGGGTCTTCACCGCCCGGCTCGCCCGGTTCACCCGGGCAGTCTACCACTACTGCGGCCTGGCCGAATTTGGTGGCCGCACCGCCCGATGCCGAAACATCATTGAGTGCGCTCACACTGCCAACTGCCGCTCCCGACTCTGCTTCCTCGGTAAAATAGGTGTTCACTGCCCCATAAACCGTAGCGCTGCCGATTATGGCTACGCCTACTGTTAGTACTATGGCTTTACCGTATCCCAGACGCATAATTTATTACTGCCCGAATTTACTCGCGAGTATACTATAGTCCAAAAAGTTCACCGTACCGTCGCTATTTATATCGCTACGTCCCAGCCCCGCCCCACTCTGCGAAAACTTACCTGCCAGTAAGCTGAAGTCCAAAAAATTGACCTGCATATCAGTATTTATATCCGCAGCAACATAAATACCGGCACAGTTATCACCAACACTAATCGGTACGCATGTCGTATCGGCAGTTATAATCACGCGGTCAACTACCACTCCGCTTGATATACCAATCAACCGTAACTCATGAGAGCCGGCGGCCAGCGCAACATCTATCGTCTCGCCAGTCGTTGTAGTGCGAATCCAGTTACTTGTACCAGCCACAAAATGCGTAGATGTGCCAGTGGCATAGGTCGGCACATTACTACCGCCTACTTGGTAGCAGGTCGTGCCGTCAATCTCCAGCCTGTAGCTCGTATCAGTACTATTTGGTGCGGCCATACGAGTCCATACACGATAGGTGCCTGTAGCCGAGACCGATGCCGACATCGTGACGACACCGTAGTCCGTACCCGGGAGCTCGCACGCCGCCGCTTGCACCGGATTGGTATACAAGGTAACACTTGTCAGCACGGCCGCAGCCGCCGCAAAGATATATAAAACCCTACGTTTGTCATTTCTCATGCCGCTCTCCTCCTTATCCCTACCATTACCGCCACGATGAGCAATCCCACTGCCCCGCCTACCAAGGCCAACACGATAGGCTGTACGCTTGCTTTCTTAAACACTGGGTTGGTTGCTTCTCCGGCACGCGCGGCATTTGCATCAATCAGTTCAAACTCTGCTGAGCTTGCTTTCGTACCGGTAAATATAACGGTCGCGATAGTGATATCACCCGTTACTACCTGCCCGCCCAGCTTTGCCGCTTGCAGCATAACCGTGTCATCCTTGATAATAAAGGGTATGTTTGACCCAAGGTCCTTGGTGTTATAGTTTACTGACTTATAGGTAACGACGTTTTTATCAAAACGCAGCTTCGCCATGACGGTGTCGATAGGTTCTCTCGACGTCATACGCACCGTTACCTGCACTTCATCACCAGACCCAATCACGGAAGATGCAGGGTCAAGAAAGATACGGCTCGCCTGATTTGTTGCCGTACGCCATTGCAGCAAAGCAGCGGTGCTAGCAAGTATCAGCGAGCCTACTATCAGACCCATGACTATCCGTTTTTTCATGAGATTCTTCCTACGATACTTCGTAGGTGCCTCCCGTCATCTCTTGGCAAATATCTATCGCTTCAGGGTAGCTGGCAATCCCCGAGCCAGGCGCAAAGGCCAGTTGTGCCGTGCCTGTGCCCGTCACGGCAAACGTAAGTGTGGCCACAAGGTTATCACCCGACGTAGACCCTGCTAATATACCAACCGAAAGATGCACTTCGCCATCCGCGCCCTCTTCTTGCATCGCGGTTACAAATGGGCTGCCCGTGCGGTCAATCGACTGAAGCTCCAGCTGAGCACTAGGATACGTCAGGTTGGCCTGGATGACATTTACCTCTTCTGCTTGGCTATCCACACGAACCTGCACCTGTAGCGTAGCTCCTACCGAGTAACTACCCGTTGCCGGTGCTGCATACAGCTTCGGTACGGGCTCACCAGCGAGAGGCAACCCTGCAATAATCTGTAAGAGCGGTGCCGCAACGGTCGTACGGCCAAGCCCATAGATATGTCGCTGGTCGGGGCTGGCATAGCCAGAGTACAGCGACTCGACACCGCCATACAGTACCTTGTTGCCGCTCGGATCGGTCGACTGGATGTCAGCCACGTCCCATAGCCGCCCGCTGGCACCATATTCGGCGCGTACCAGGTTGTTGAATGTCTGGCGCAGGCCGTTGTTGGCACCGTCGCTATTCTGCCCCATCACGATAGCTTCGGTGGCATAGATGACAGTCAACTGCGGGAATTGCGATTCAACCGCATCAACCCACGCCTTATAATCATCAAACATTTGCTGCGGCGTATAGCCACTGCCGCTGCGCATATCCGCGTAGCAGAATTTCAGGACTACGATGTCTACCTGAGCCGCTAGGCCATTTTGCAGGTGCGACAGGAATTCAGCCGTTTTAGTGAACGAATCGCCGTTGGTACCGCAATAAAAATGCCCTAGGAAGCCGCCACTGCCCGGCAAACCACCACCCTCATAGTCGGGGAATGTCGGTTCTGGCGCACCGAGCTCGTCGGCCCACATCTCTACGCCCTGAAGCACTTGCCAGCCTACACTCTGATGACCAAATACCGTACGCCTGGCCATAGCTGCGGTATAGGTGGCCAGATCCAATTCGCCGCTCGGTGGTTCAACTGGTGGCTCTTCATCGCCGCCGTTGGGCCAAATAAGCGTACTGCCCGAGTAGACCTTCGAGATTGGCGTTGATGCGCCGCTGTAGATAGTACTAACATCAGGAATAGCCACCGGATCAGGATCGGGCTCACCGCCCCCGCCCTCGGTGTAGTCAACGATGACAGCAAAATAATCAACTTGCACCACAACACTGGTGGCATTATCGTACTGACGGAACAGGCCTGTCGTCAGACCGTTAATATCAGTTGGCGTCCACGGCAATCCAGTCGTTTGATAGACGGTGAGGTCATAGTCTTGCGTTACCCACGTTGTGTTAGTCGAAAGGCTTGGCGAAGGAACCTGCAAAGAGCCGTTAAAGCCCGGCCGCACCCTTGCTGAGCCTGCCGATGCCAGACGATAGGTGATGCGAAAACGGACAAAGTTCACCGTTGCGTCAAGAGGAACGGCAAAGGGACTATCAAGCGCGATACCTCCCGTCGAAGTACTCGCCCCACTGGAAGACACATACGAACCGTCGATAGCCGATACGGCGGTCGCTCCAGCCCCTCCCGTAGGAGCCCAACCGGCCATATTACTCAGATAGCGGATTTGTTGCGCCATTTAGCCCGCATCCTTGATAAAGTACAGTGTCTCGTCGCTGTAGGTACCGAGCGCATCATATTGCGCCTGGGTACCCTGCCAGAGGTTCTCGACAGTATCCGATATGACGACGGCCGGCTTGTCTGTGATGCCGCTCCAACTTGTCGTACCCGCCGGGCCAGTTGCGCCCGTCGCGCCTTGTTCGCCAGCCGTGCCAGCAGGACCGGTCGCGCCTGCTGGGCCCGTAGCACCAGTTGACCCATCCGGGCCCCGAACCGCACCAACATCTACCCATGCCGAGCCCGACCAGACGTGGAGGTGGCCGTCATCATTTGTAATATAGCCTTTTCCGACATCGCCAGGGCCAAAGCCGATCGGGAGCGATGCAGCATCGGCAACTGAGCCGGTAATCGTGACCGAGGTCCCATCGGCGCCATCGCTGCCGGCTGGGCCTTGCGGCCCTGTAGCACCTTGGAGCCCAGCAACACCGGTCGCACCAGTTGCACCCACACCTCCAGCTGAGCCAGTTGCTCCTTGAAGGCCCTGCGGTCCCTGGGCGCCAGTCGCCCCCGTAGGGCCGGCAATGCCTGGTGTCCCTTGCGCACCAGTGGCACCGGTAGAGCCAGGGTTACCTTGAATGCCTTGAGCTCCCTGAGGGCCGGTCGCACCGGTAGGTCCTTGGGGCCCAGTCGGTCCCTGCTGGCCAGCCACAATATCTATCTTGTCCTTAACTTCTTGGGCTAGGTTGGCGGTAGTGATGATATTGCTTCTAATCGTACCGTTAGAATTATGAGCTTGACTAAGATACTCGTTGAGGATTTTCCCCCAGTTACCTTCGTCTGAACCTGGAATGGGTAGTCGTACCATGGTTATTTGTTATTTCACCTCCATAGATGCTTGTGCTTGATTTACATCTATGGTACCCCCCCCCCGTTAAGGTTTGTCAAGCTCGGGTTCGACCCAACACCCCAACATAACCAGCATAACTTTATAAAGCCTCGCTATACTTTATAAAGTTATGCTATACTCATCATATGGATTACCAGACAAAACTCCAAAAGATAGTTGCCGCCAGCGGCTTGTCGCAGCAGTCGCTCGCCGAGCAGCTCGGTACGTCGTTCGTGTCGCTGAACAATTGGCTTAACGGCAAGGCAACGCCCACCCGCAAAGAGCTAATTGCCCGCATCGACCTACTATACATAGAGTACCTTGGCACCGAGTCGGTTGACACCTCAGTGCTTACAGAACTAAAGAAACAAGCCAAAAAGCAGCGTCTCACCGCTAAAAAACTGGTCAGTAACAGAGAGCTTCTGGATAAAATCACCCTCGACCTTACCTACAACACCAACACTATCGAGGGCAGCACCATGACCAAATCCGACGTTGCGGCCGTACTGTTCGAGAACGTTGCACTCAAAAACCGCACTCAAATTGAGCAGCGTGAAGCAATCAATCACCGGGTTGCACTCGAATTTTTGCTCGACGAGCTCGCCAGCGACAGCAATTTGCAGTTTACCCCCGAGCTTATTCAGCGCACCCATCTCCTACTGATGAGTGGTATCCTTAGTAACGCCGGGCAGTGGCGCAACCATGGCGTACGAATCCAGGGTAGTAACGTACCGCTGGCAAACTTTATAAAGATTCCGGAGCTCGTACGCAAGCTATGCAACGACCTAAATGCCGAGACCGAAGACCCTATCTCTGTTCTCGCACGCACACACGCGGTGTTTGAGCAAATTCACCCATTTTCAGACGGTAACGGCCGCACCGGCCGGCTACTGATGTTTATAAAGTCCTTGCAGTTTGGGATTGTGCCGCCAATCGTGCCGAAAGAGCGCAAGAGCGTCTACTACCGTTACCTCCAGCTGGCCCAAACCGAGGAAACATACGACAACCTGGAGCAGTTCGTTGCCGAGCTGATTGTTGCCACGAGTGATGAGCTATAGACGAGCTGTTACGCTTTCGCTCTAATCCCGAAGGATGCAGTACCAGCGCTAAGGCCGGTGAATGTGTAAGGACTCGTTACTCCAGAGGCTACAAGCGTAAAATCGCCTTGGGCTGGGCTAGAGCCGGCGGCTATGTAGGCGTCATAGCTGGTCGCATTGCTTACAGCCGACCATGAAACTACTGCCGAGCCGTTGGTGCCGCCAATGGTGCTAGGATCGGTAACCGTGCCGAGGGTCACCGTAGGCGTACCAAGCTGGACAGACACATCAGTCCGCGCAAGCCAATCACCATGCCCTATCGCAAAATCTGAGTTAGTATCGAGGTAACTTAGACTGGTTGCCGTACCAACCGCCCACCGCACCTGCTGCAAGCTCGGCGCGTCTGCCATAGCGCCACCAAGCGTCCCCGATATAGTAGCGGCTGCCGTGGTAGAGCCATACGGGTATGCTGCAGCCGAAAATGTGTTTGCCCCGGTATCGATAAGTATCATCAATACATATGGCGTAGCGGCCGACAATGACGCGGCAGAGCTAACGTTCAATGCCGTGCCCGAACCGGTGTTTTCTACAAACTGTATTTTGCCCGTACCAGTTATACCAAAAGATCCCAGGTTGGCAGTGTGGCCGCTATCGTTGTACCAACGCAAGATTGCCGAAACGTTGGTAATAGCCGATATCTGGATTGGTACACGCAGTGCCATTACCGTAACAGCACTCGGCAAGTCAAAATAGGCGATATTCTGCGCGGTGCCACCGCAGGTCATTCGGTAACCTGCCGTTGCTCCCATCTTGGCTGCATCGGCAAATATTGCCGTGTTGCCCGAACCGGTGTTCAGGCTCGACCAGCCAGAATTACCAATCGTCTGGGCGGTTCCATTGGGCTGAGTGATTTGTATTAGTTGTTTATCAATTATACCTGCCATGATTACTCCTTAATTTCCTTTATGCATCCGAAAACACCCCTGATGCTCGCGGCATAGTAAGTGCCGTGCCAGCATTTGCTCCGTCTAGCCACACATTTGTTGTATTTGCTACTGAACCACCCGAGACCAGCCCTTGTATATTATTTGTTGTACCAACTGCATCAAAGCGAATCCAGTACGAATTGTACGTAAATGACAGCGTGGTGCCGTTATACACCGTTCCATTTACATTCGCCGCTGGCGCGTTTACGGCCGAAAACTTGTTGTTCTGGCACACAAAATTATTCGCGCCAGATTTAACCAATAGCTGTGCCTTGCCGTAACGGAAGTAATTGCTATCTATGACTACAGTTGAGTCAATAGCCGCTACGTTGCTATTAATAATCAGGCATGAACCTGGATTAATACCTGGAGACTTTGTTAGTACCCAGTCACCCAAGCTAGACGATGGATTGTTTGTATAGTAAGTACTCGAACCACTCATATAATGTGCGGTGCCTCGTAAGGCATTGCCCACAATCTCAATGTTAGTGCCGCCCTGAATTTGGATATTATCCGCGTGCGAGCCGTCTGAGTGATCGCGGTCTGGGTAACTATACCCCAGGTCTTCAATCAAGCAACCCTTCACTACGGCATTCGTAGCTGTTGCGCCGCCCGACGGATAAAGCCCTACGCCGTCTTCCCCCTTGTGTATCCAGCATGAATACAGCTCTATCTGCATACCCAACACACAGTTGCGGCCTGGTGATTCGTGACGCGGGCGGATTTCGCAGTCAAACAGCCTAGCCTGGCCAACGCGTGTATTGGTACAGTTCACCACCCCATCATTACCCGAAGTCAGCGGTGTAGAGCGGCCAACCAGCAAGCAGTTGTGTAGCTCCGCCGTGCCGGCAAATACCACACGGCCATAGATGATTTTATCTGAAATAACGGCACCATTTGGAATGGTGACATCTTGGGTTGCTGATGAATTGTAACCCGTCAAAGCGCCCTCGGCAACCAGCAGACCGGCGGTCGCGGTGGTTGGTTCGTATGCGCCATAGGCCGCACCGAGGCGATTAGTGGTAGTTGTGGATGACGAAGGTGCAGCTTCTTCTGGCCTAGTTAGCGGCACCGCGGCACCGCCTTTCATCACCTGCCATCGCCGTACAGTGGTAGGTACGCCATTCTTCATCACCTGCCCGTGCATTTCCACCGGGTTGCCCGCAGTCATCACATAAGGCGACGCCGGGTTGGTGAGTACTGCCACCCGGAAACCAACTTGCGAATCCGTATACGTCTGCCCCACTGACGGGTCAGTCAGGTCGCCTGTGGCATAGCCGATGAGTGAATCTGAATAATCCATGTGTTCATCTAACTCGTATAAGCGATTAAAGTACCGTCCGCAAGCCCAGTGATAGAAGCTGGGTCGATGACCATTGTGGCTTTAGAGTCTAAAGCCCCCTGCAACCCACTAATCCCACCTATCGTTGTTGTCCCAGCCGGACCAGTCGCACCCTGAGGCCCCGTAGCCCCAGTAGGCCCAGGTATAGTCGATGCTGCTCCGCTTGGGCCGGTGGCACCGATGGAGCCGGCTGGTCCGGTGGCACCGGTCGTACCTGGATTTCCTTGAACACCCTGAGGACCACTCGGTCCCGTAGCACCTTGAGCTCCCGAGGCTCCATTGGCTCCGCTTGGACCAGTTGCACCTGTAACACCAGACGGTCCGGTTGCTCCGGTTGGGCCCTGGACTCCTTGTGGGCCAGATGCACCGGAAGCACCTTGGGGACCGGTGGGGCCAGGTACTGTAGAAGGAGCGCCGCTAGCACCAGTGGCACCCTGGAGGCCTTGGGCACCGGTTGGGCCTTGAGGACCCTGAGGACCGGTAGCTCCGGTTGGACCAGTGGGGCCCTGCTGTCCAGCAATGACGTCTATTTTGTCTTGGACGTCTTGGGAGAGGTTAGAGGTAGTGATGATACCGGATTTTAGGGTACCATTAGGGTTGTGGGCAGCGGAGAGGTAGTCGTTGAGGATTTGACCCCAGTTACCTGAGTCTGAGCCGGGGATGGGTAATCGTACCATTTTGTGTATACTCCATATGATGTGCTTGTGGTTATATTACATCTATGGTACCCCCCCCCCGAGGGGGAGTTGTCAAGGAGAAACTTAAAACACAAGCGATTACTAAATCGCTTGTGTTGATAAATACAAAATCGATTGAAGGTTACGAAACTATTGCAGCTTGCGCGCTATAAATCCCCACTTTAGAAACAGAGCATAGCCATACGGCCAAAATAGATACCTAAGAGAGCAAAACATAATAGCTGACATGGGAACAATAAGTACACTCAGTTTTAAGTAGTACGGAACACCCATAGACGAGAGTAAATCGTAAATAAAGGCACCATACAGCATTGCTATGGGTGCAACCAATACAACCCCACCGATAATACTACCAATAGTAAGTACTGTGACTGCGGTTTTCCATAGCCGATAGTCGTATTTATCGCTCATAGATTTCCGGTACGAGCGAGTGCCCATATTACGCACCACACTAATGCTTGATCCAAAACATTCTTCGGATTCTTTAAGTAGCTGGTTATAACTTAAGGTAGTCATAGCTATATACTACTATACTTCAGCACTAGCGCCATCGAGATCGTCAAGGCTAGTGATCAAGACGTCGCGTGGGCGGGAGCCATCGGCGGCACCGATAATTCCCTGTTCTTCCATTTCTTCGATGATACGGGCAGCACGGGCGTAACCAATGCGAAGCTTGCGCTGCAATAGACTGGTGCTGGCCTTGCGGGTTTCTATCACTACGCGGCAAGCATCGCGGAACATGTCGTCGCCACCCTCGCCATCGAAGTCCATTACTACCCCGCCCTTGCCGTTTAACTGTACTGGCTGGCTAATAATTTCGTCGTTGTACTGCGGCGCGCTTTGCATGCGTAAGTGGTCGGTGATTTTTGCCACCTCCTCGTCCATTACCCAGGCGCCCTGGATACGGCGCGGCTTTGGCATAGTCACCGTCTTTAGTAGCATGTCACCCTGGCCCAGTAGCTTTTCGGCACCTGCTTGGTCGAGAATAGTCATACTGTCAATTTGGCTGGCTACAGTAAAGGCGATACGCGCCGGCACGTTAGCCTTGATAAGCCCGGTGATAACATCAACGCTTGGGCGCTGGGTCGCGAGCACCAGGTGAATACCAACGGCACGCGCTTTTTGGGCAATGCGCACAATCAAGGCTTCCACGTCGCGCTTGGCTACCATCATGAGGTCGGCCATTTCGTCGATAACAATCACAATGTATGGCATCGTACCTTCATCGACCTGTTGCATGTTGCCGTCTTCATCTGGCACGCTTACTTGCTTGGTTTTTACCTTTTCGTTGTACGTTTTAATGTCACGCACGCGCTCGTCGGCCAGCAATGTGTAGCGGCGCTCCATTTCGTTGACCGCCCACTTTAGGGCACTCACCGTCTTTTCAGGTTCTACAATTACCGGAGTAAGCAGGTGCGGAATATCTTGGTACGGTGCCATTTCTACCTGCTTTGGATCCACCAAAATCAGCTTCATATCGCTTGGCGCATTGCGGTACAGCAGACTACATAGCAATGTATTAATCATTACTGACTTACCGCTACCCGTCTGCCCCGCTACCAAAAGGTGCGGCATCTTATTCAGTTCGCCCAGCACTGGGTCGCCCGAAATATCTTTACCAACCGCAAAACTGAGCGGTTCGCCCGAACCGCGCCACTGCGGCGAATCCAGAATGCCACGGATACGTACATCGGCAGCTTTTTTGTTTGGTACCTCTATACCAACGGCTTTCATGCCAGGAATCGGTGCTTCCATGCGCAGGCTTTGTGCCGCCAAGTTTAGGGCGATATTGGTTTCTAGCGCGGTAATACGGCTAAGCTTAATACCCGCCGGTGGCTTTAGCATATACTGCGTCACCTTTGGCCCGATGTTGGCGCCTTCCATTTCGACATCAATATTAAACTCTCGCAAGGTATCTTGAATAACCAGCGCGTTCTGCTGAATATCGCCGGCATCAGCTGGTTTTTGCTTCTTTTCCAGCATTTCAACACTAGGAAACTTCCAGTTCGGGTCGCTTACCGCTAGCATTGCTGCTTTTTCTTCGGATTCTTTATCAGGGCCAAAGCTCTTTTTAAGGCTACTAAGCTTTTCTTTCTTTTGCTCTTCAGGTGTTAGCATTGGTACGCCGGCATTAAGCTTGAAGTCAGCCATTTTGCCATCGTGCTTTACACTTTCGGCCGCAGCTTTACGCATTACTTTTACGTTTTCTGCATCCTCATCCCTTTCGGCGCGCTTGAACAAGTTTAGCACATCCTGGAACGATAGACGCAGCACAAAGAGGCCCGTTACAACAATGAGTAGCGAGTAAATAAATACTGCAACCGGCATATTTACGAGCGAGATCATAACACTGTTGAGCGTATCACCTAGCACGCCGCCAGTTGATGCTTCACCGTCTTTCCGAAACAGCCCAAACAGACCGCTGAACCACAGTATAAGAACGACTGAAGCAAACTTCATAATGCCCGGCAGCTTGTTATCTTTTACGCGGAACACCTGGATAGCCACGTACACTCCCACTACCGGCACTACATAGGTAGCTAAGCCAATAATACGGAGGCTGGCATCGCGAACCCAGTTAAGAAAATCGCCGCCGCCGCCAAACCACGACACCACAAGTAGTAACGAAAACGCAATCAGCGCAACCGCTGCTACCTGCGACCAAAAACCGTTTGGCAGCACATGCTGCGGTGCCTGGCTTTTTTTGGATTTTCGTCCCTTAGTGCTTTTCTTTTTTGCCATAACTGGTATTTATTGTACGCTGTTTGTAATCTGTTTAATAGCTTATACTTACATTGTAGCATATTTTACTACAAAATGCAATAGTGGTTTGAGCCAAAGAACTAAAATACGCAGAGTGTATCCCTGTTTTTTGATGGGCATATTCTGGACTGGCAACCACTTTATCGGTAGGTGGACATGGTACAATGTACCTATATCTAATCAGGGAGGATATAATTCTATGGCTTTAGAGATGTTTAGTGGCAAGACCGGTGACCGATTAATTGCGAGATTGCCAGTGAAGAAAGACTCCTACGCCGATGTGGGGATAACAACTCAAGATAGTGCCCCCGCGGTCGTGCAATTGCGCTACGAGGGTGGCAAGATAAACGGCTACCCAGCCCTCACCCCCACACTCGAATCGCTGTTAGCTATCAATCACGCTGTGGCCTCATCCATCGTAAATCAGCGGCACGGGTTTGATAAAAGAACCGACACCCTGGAGCAACAAATCGGAAATATTCAGCGCGCCAAGCAACGAACCAACGACACGCTTGCTACTCTGGGTCTGTCCTTGGCAGAGTGGCAACTTGAAGATGCGATCGCTTACCTAGAAAAGCTGGGTACAAAGCCGCCTATCTGCCCACGCGTGATGCTGGGGCAAACGCTACAACTACGCCTCCCTGTTATGTATGGCAAGTTGTCAGCGCTAGATCTAGGCACGGTCAATCAAATCGATATTCACAACATCTGAGCTTAGACTCTGATAAGCCTCGGTCAACTATCCGATATCCGAGGCTTACTTTAAATTGCAACCTAGTAGCTACGGGCTTCGCCAGGAGTATGCGGTACCTGAGCTTCACTGTCTGGTACTTGGCGCGGTGGGAATTTGCGGTTAGATGCCGCTGGCATGTATGGCCTACCCTGCTGACCCTGTGCCTGCTGGGCACCCTGCACAGGGCGCTGCTGCTGGCCAGGCTTGCCGTTTTGTTGTGGCTTTGAAGTACCGCCAATTTCGTTAATCACAGGGATAACAATTGGGGTACGGCGGGTTTGGTCGTACAAGATATGTGTGATTTCGTCTTTGATCTCTTTCTTTACAACCTCGACATCGTATTTGCCAGCAAACGCCCGCGCAGCCTTTTGCTTGATATAGGCACGAATCATACCCATCAGCTCTTCGCTATCACGCAGGTAAATGAACCCGCGGCTAATAATGTCGGGGCTGGTAAGCAACCGACCAGTACCGCGTTGCACGGTAAGTACCACCACAAACATACCTTCTTGGCTCATGTGAATGCGGTCTTTTAGTACTACTTCCGATACTACTGCCCCACTGTCATCATACATGACGCCACCTACCGGTATACGCCCGCCACGGTGAGCGCCGTCAATAGTAAGTTCTATGACGTCTCCACTGTCACACACAAAGATGTTATCTCGGGGAACGCCACACTCGTTTTCGGCAATGCGAGCATTGTGCACGAGCATATGAAACTCACCATGGATTGGCATGTAGTACTTAGGGTTAAGTGCACCAATAAAGCGAATGTGGTCTTCGTAGTGCCCATGGCCACCAGAGTGAAGCGGACCATTAACACCGGTAAGATGCTGGTGACGGTCACGCATAACTTCGCTACCCTCACGCATGAGACCATCCATCGTGCGAACAACATATTTAATATTACCCGGCACCACGCTTGAGCTGAGCACTATAATGTCATTAGGCTTTACCTTCATGTACTTGTGTGAACCGTTGGCCATTCGATTAAGCACGGCATTAAATTCACCTTGGCTACCGGTACACACTACTATCACCTTGCTGTCAGGCAACTTCACGACGTCTTCCATCTTTACCACGGTGTCCCTTGGCACATTAATCGTACCGGTGCGCAGCGCTACTTCAAGGTTCTGAATCATACTGTAGCCTGCTACTGCAACCTTGCGGCCATGCTTATGTGCTTCTTCCAGTATCACTTGGATACGGTGCAGCTGGCTACTAAATGAGCTGATGATCAAGCGGCTATTCGTATGCTCATCCATTACTTCACCAAGGCTCTGTCGAACATCATGTTCGCCATGCGTGTTCTCGCCGTCTACTTCACAGCTGGTCGAGTCGCTCATAAGTAGCGTAATGCCCTCTTTTGTGGCAATCTCCGTAAGGCGGTCCATGTCAAACTTGTGCCCATCAACCGGGTTTTCGTCAAAACGCCAGTCACCTGTATTTACCAACACACCAAATGGCGTACGAATCACGACGGCAGTGGCATCCGGTATAGAGTGGTTCACACGGACCAGCTCGATATTAAAGTGGTCGCCCACCTGCACGCGCTCGTGCGCTTCGGGGTCAAGCACATGATACTCCGGCTCATAGCCACTTGTGGCTTCTTCCATAGTGCGTTGCACCATACCAAGAGTAAACTTACCGCCATACACTGGCGCTGGTATCTGGTGCGCCAAGTGGCGGTATGCACCGATATGATCAAGGTGACCATGCGTAAAAATGTGTGCTTTTATCTTATGCTTATTCGCCACCAAATACGTAATGTCCGGAGTAATATAGTTAATGCCTGGGTAATCTGGCCCTGAGAACAAGAAGCCGGCATCAATAACGACAATTTCATCTTCATACTCAATTGCCATCATGTTCTTGCCGATGCCCATTTCGCCTAGGCCGCCAATTGGCATCACCTTAAGTACTGGGCCTTTAGTGCGCGGACGCTTCTTTTCTTCGGCCAGACTGAACTGTCGGCCGCCAAGGCCGTTATACACAGATTTATTTACCGGCACATTAATAATATGCTGGCTAGCCTGCATATTCACACCTTCGGATGTGCGACGCTGCGCACGGAACACCTCGCCCTTACGGGTAGTCGTGGCATTTAGCACGCTGTTATTTGATTTCTGCTTTGGCTGCTGGTTTTGCGGCCGTTTTGCGGCATCATCTGCCTGGGGTTTAGCGAGACGTCGTTGTCCCATACTTTTTATATCTCCTTTTTAGGTATAAAAATAATATAATTTCGAATTCAGATTGCAGAGAGGTGTAGAGGTAAATGCTAGGTTAACTCTCTTTACAAAAGTACTTATTATTATAGCAAATCAGCAACGCAAAGTCAATAAGCAACCTGCCAAGGCCGCCTTTTACTGCATAGCGCAAGCAAGCTACCGAGACACAGCGGTCACGGCAGCCAAGATGTGGTCGCGGTTTTTTAGGGTAGATGCCTCTACCTCTTTGAGTGTTGCCCACCAATGACCGCTAATACGCTCGGGGTTATCGCCATCATCCGAAGGCGGCGCAATCTGTTCAGGGTTAGCCTCAGCCAAAAAGATAAACCGCTTAGAAATACCGTCGTTATTTAGTAGTTCGGTGAATACACCAATAATGCCTGTTAGCCCCAGCTCTTCAAGGGCCTCACGGTCCTTGGCTTGTTCTGGTGTTTCGCCCTCTTTAAACTTTCCGCCGGGTAGCTTCCAGTTGCCTTTATCATCAGCCTCTTCTACTAGCAAAAACTTGCTAGGGTCGCTGGCCGATCGAATGACAATTCGTACACTATCGCAAGGAACTTTTGGCGATTGTTCAACTTCAGGTTTATACGTCATGTCCATAATTATATCACCCGAGTAGATGGCAGTGGCACTAGCCTATCTGCGCGATGATTGCTGGCATGCGCATAAAATCGTCGATGAGGGTTTGGCGCATACTGCCGTTATACAAGGCTGCAGCCGGGTGGTACAGGGGTACAATGACGATTTTGTGGTCGCCGAACTGAATTCGCTTTGGCTCGCCGTGGATTTTACTGATGTATTGGCCTGGCAAAAAATACTCCATACTGTGGCGGCCAAGGGTTACGACGATTTTTGGTTCGATGATTTGCAGTTGTTTTAAGAGATAGGGCCAGAATGCCTTTTTCTCCTCTGGCAGCGGATCGCGATTATTTGGTGGGCGGTATTTTACGATGTTGGTAATATACACATCTTCCCTGTTCATGCCAGCACTCGCCAGCATTTCGTTTAAAAACTTGCCGGCCGCGCCTACAAATGGCAAGCCTTGCTCGTCCTCATTCTTGCCCGGCGCTTCGCCAATTAGCACGATATCAGCATTTGGGTTGCCGTCGCCCACCACAAGCTGCGTAGCTTGGGCGGCAAGCTCAGGACATATATTTGCCTCTAGAATTTTCGCTTTTAGCGCATCAAGTGCGGCTTGCTTGTCATCCATTCGTGAGCTCCCCTACACCCTGCTTAAATACTTCATGCTGTTCATTAAACGGTACTTCACCGCTAATTTCTACTACCCGCTCACCCTCGCGTACCGGTTCCAGTTCATCAATGAAATGCTGCACCACACCGCGCATCGTGTTTTCATCAAAACGGCGACTTTCTGGCGTATCCTGCCTAGATATACCACGTTGGACCGCGGTTTCAACGGAGGTTTGTAACGAAACAAACACCGGTACAGCCCCTGCGGTTTCCGCAAGCCACAGCATATTGTCACGGTCTTCGTGGGTGCGCTGGATAGCATCGTATACAACCGGTATGCCTTGCGAAAGGAGGTTCTTAGCAATATAGTCCATCGCACCAAAGGTATAGGTGTTCAACTTTGGGCGGTCTGGCGTTTGGTACATTCCCTCAACAATTTCACGCGAGCCAAAAATTGCGACACGTAAGGCATCACTATTTAGCACAACACCGCCAAGCTCTGCGGCCAGTTTGTTAGCGAAAGTAGTCTTGCCCGAACCCGGAAAACCTATGAAATATATAAGAAGTGGTGCCGTCATAAGGTTAATTATACAACTAAAAATCCTCCTTGCGGAGGATTCTTAGTAAACCGTAGGTCAAGCTATTTACTGCTCAACACCCTTCATTGTCAGGCTCAAGCGGCCACGTTCATCGATGCCATCAAGCTTTACCGTAACGATTTGGCCTTCTGATAGTACGTCAGTGACGTTTTCGATACGCTTATCGCTAATTTGGCTGATGTGCAGCATGCCGTCGGTGCCAGGCAGGATGTTCACGAAGGCACCAAAGTCTTTAATGGTCACTACCTTACCCTTGTATAGGCGACCAACTTCTGGCTCTTCGGTGAGGCCGCGGATCCACTCCAGTGCGCGCTCGATACTTTCGGTGTCGGAGCTCGCAACGGTAATCAGGCCGTCATCCTTAATATCAATCATCGCGCCGGTTTCAGCGGTAATCTTGTTAATTACCTCGCCACCCTTACCAATCACAGCACCAATCTTTTCTGGATTAATCTTAATCTTTTCGATACGTGGTGCGTATGGGCTAAGCGCCGTGCGTGGTGCAGCAAGCGTGGTAAGCATGTGCTCGAGGATATGCTTACGGCCTGGCGTGCTGGTACGGATAGCCAGGGCTAGCACGTCTACTGGCAAGCCATGGAGCTTCATATCCATCTGTACTGCAGTAATACCCTTTTCGGTACCCGTTACCTTAAAGTCCATATCACCGGCAAAATCTTCGGCATCGGCGATGTCGCTCAAAACGTATGGCGTGTCGCCGTCCATCATAAGGCCCATAGCGATACCGCTTACCGGTCGCTTTAGCGGCACACCAGCGTCCATCAGTGCTAGCACGCTAGAGCAAGTTGCAGCCATACTGGTGCTACCGTTCTGGCTCATGATTTCAGTCACGCTGCGGATAGCGTACGGGAACTCTTCTTCAGTTGGCAGCACCGGCAGTACTGCACGCTCGGCTAGGTAGCCGTGGCCGATTTCGCGGCGGCCTGGGCTGCCAAGGCGGCGAACTTCACCCACCGTGTAACCTGGCGCATTGTAGTGGTGCATATAGCGGCGCTCGCCGTCGGTTACTTCCATGGTATCGACAATTTGCGCAAAGCTTAGTGGTGCTAACGTTACGATATTCATACCCTGGGTGACACCGCGGGTAAACAAGCTACTACCGTGGGTACGTGGCAGTACGCCAACTTCGCTTGATAGTACGCGAATTTCGTCTAGCTTGCGACCGTCTGGACGTGTCTGACTAGCAACAATATTACGACGCACATCTTTGTGCAGCGCCATCGTAAAGGCCTCATCGTATTCGTCGCGCAGGTCGTCGTATTCTTCGCCGACTTTCTCGGCCATTTCTTCGTGGAACTTCCAGCGCAGTTCGTTTATCATCTCGTTACGCTCTGGGTATGGCTTTTGTAGCTTTTCGCCCAACTTCTCGTGTGCCCATTCATCAACTTTGGCCTGGATTTCTTCGTTTGGCAGTACTAACTCATATTCAATCGCTTCTTTTGCAACCTTTTCGGCTAGTTCACGCTGCAACTGAATGGCTGGTTGCATCGCCTTGTGCGCCCAGGCAATCGCTTCTATCACAACTTCTTCGTCCACTTCGTTGGCACCGGCTTCCACCATCACCACGCCGCTTTCAATACCGGCAACCACGAGGTCTAGGTCGCTTTGCTCGCGCTCTTCTGCGGTAAGGAACGCCTTAAACTCGCCATTTACACGGCCGACACGCAGGCCAGCTACCGGGCCGTCAAATGGCGCACCACTAATGCTTAGTGCGCTGCTCGCCGCAATCATTGCCACCATATCGGGGCGGAATGCAGGGTCCATAGATAGTACGCTAGCTACTACCTGTACTTCAGCCCGAAAACCCTTCGGGAATAGTGGGCGGATTGGGCGATCAATAATGCGGCCAATCAGGATTGCTTCGTCGCTTGGACGGCCTTCGCGCTTGATAAATCGGCTACCACTAATCTTGCCAGCTGCATACATTTTTTCTTCATAATCCACGCTTAGCGGGAAGTAATCTAGCTGCACCGGGCGGCTGCCAATTTGCGTGGTGCCCAGCACTACGGTATCGCCATACGTTACTAGCACGCTAGCGGTGGTACGGAAGCCCACACGGTTTACTTCTAGTGTAAGTGGCTTACCACAAAGTTCAGTGGTAACAGAGAAAATCTCCTTGCCACTAGGGTTAATAATCGACATATACTGTCTCCTTTCGTTGTCTGTAGAGAGTAACAGGGGTAAAAGCTCGGGTAGAACAAACTTTTGACTCTATCACCTTCTACAGTAATTTTACTCACCTTATTATACCACAGGTCGCTCCAGCCCAGGGTGCAAGTTATTCTATCCGTTAAAGGATTATCCCTTGGCAGATTGCCCGCCCCAAATGAAAGGCCGCCCCTAGGCCATGGTTGGGGCGGCCTAACGGGGCGGTAAGGTATTCTATGTCTTAACAACTTATCTCGACAAAGCAACCGTCAACTGCATACCAAGCGCCTGCGATATTTTGCTAACACTCGCTAGGGTTGGGTTGGCCGCCCCACTTTCAAGCCGGGCGATGTAGGCTTGCTTTACTCCCGCTTTCTCGGCCAATTCGGCCTGCGTTATATTTTGCGTATGCCGCGCTTGTATAAGCTGCCTAGCTAATTGGTACTCAGGTTCCAGCCTATCAAACTCCGCCTTAATAGCAGGGTCGCGTGCTAGTTCCTTCTCGAGTGTTTTCCAATCTTTCATAGTTCCAATATAACTTATAAGTTATATATTGTCAATGATTTCTTGCTTTCTTTTTTGCGCAATCTTTAGGTCGCTGTTCGATATCGCCATCGTCTTCTTCTTAAACGCATGCAAAATAACAATTTTGTTGCCGACATGAAATACGTACAAGCTCCTAACTTCTTCCTTGCCCCGCACCCTAAGTTCAAACAGCCCGTCACCAATTGGCTTGGCATTAGGCATGCCAAGATTTGGCCCGTATTCTGCCAGTAGATTTAGTTGATTGCGGAATTTCGCAATAGTAGACGGCTGCAATGAGCGCAAAAACTTTTCGACAGGCTGCTGTCCGGTCCCCGACTCGTAAAGCTCTATTTTCCACGCCATTTAGCGACCATTCGCCAGCTGAAAAACCATATTGTCGCACTCTAGCTGGGCGGTCCCGATGGCGGCCACCATCACATCTGGTGCAATCACCTGTCGGCCGGGCTTTTGCCAAGGGTCAGCCACCAAAAAGTTACCGGCTTCGTCGTTACCGTAAATAACAACGCTATGATTCCAGGCGCGACCATTCACGTCATCTGGCCGCACATCTTTATCGCCAACATTACTGGTGCGACCCCTGCCATACAGCGTATCAAACGATAGGCAAGGCAGTAACGGCCCCTTTTGCAACAAATCATACAGCATGCCGGCCGTGATAGCATTGACGATATGCAATTCGCCGCCAGATTGAATAAAATCGATATACGCTTGAGTATACGCGCCGGTCCACAACTCGCCCAGGCTGGGCACGGCCAGGCCAGATTTACGAGCTTCGAGCCTAGCAACAACCTCATCACTAGAAAGCCTCGACCACGATTGATCAATAACCTGCACATCAGCTGTGTATAGAACTGTGTCAAACCCCAATGTTTGGCACCAAGTCGCCATTTGGGTGTTAATCGTGCCAAAATTTTCGCCTTTTTCATTCTGCACCTGCGGAACTGCCGCCGAAATATCGTCGACCGTCATATTTTTACCGTAAAACCCTAACAGCATACTTAGCGCCGTTGGGCTACAGGTAGTATTTGACGGCTGGAATTGGTGCTGTATCTCGTACTGTATGCTGTTCATATATTTAATTCACCGGTTATCCCCACTACCGCCAATTTGGCCGCGGGATTTGCGGCTAAGCAGTTTTTGGTTGTTGGTGCGGGCCACATCTTGCAAGCTACTGCCTAGCAGGTGTGAAATTGTGGTAATGTACCATAGTACGTCGCCCAATTCTTTGATAATTTCGGCTTTATCGTCACTAGTTAAAACGCCTTTTTTGTCGCGGATCAGCTTTTTAAACTTTTCGGCTACCTCGCCACTCTCGCCTACCAAACCAAACACTTGGTCGACTAATTTTGGCGGAATATCGCCAAAATCTTGGCCATCACTAAGAGTGCTGAGGGCGATTTTTTCATAATCATTCATATTCATAATTTGATTTTACCATGAGCTCGTGAGTTTATACTCACGCCAAACCGTGCAGTATAGTTCAAGCCTCCAGGGTCTCAAGGTCTCAACCCTGAAAGATGTTGATTACCGGCTGGTGGTTTTAGTGATTTTTAGTAGGTCCGCTAAGCCTGCGTAAGCGGTCGCGATGGCGAGTCATTATTGCACCAAATATCTCGATAGGGCTTACGCTACCATCACCCGGATAAGTGTCGAACACCTGGTCAATTGCAGCTACTGCGTATACACCAAGCGCTCTGCCGAACACATTATACTCATCTATAGACGGGGCAACTTGGCCGGTTTCTATTAACAACTCTGGTAGGCGATAGGCCTCCCTCTCTTCTGCTAGATCATGCCAGTCATGCGCATTGGGTATATCGGGCAAATAAACAGCCGGGGCTCGAATGCTCTGCCATACGTGCACCATCTCATGCCAGAGTGTAAGCGGGTCAACCACATCTGTTTTGTCTAGTACCATGACCGGCTGGGACAGTACCACGTGGTCGTACCGATCACCAAATTTATTCGTCTCAAATGGAGTATTTATTACCAGCGCAGATGCATCTTGGTCCTCTAGGGAGGTTTTCAATCGATCACTCTTTGCCAATTTTCTGCTGAATAATTCAAGCGATAGTAGTATGTTCTGGGCATCCTGGCTATTTATGCCGACCTGACTAGTCATATACCTAGTTAGGTTAGTAATTTGGCGCTCTCCAAGGTAAGCAAAGTTGGGGCTACGCCGGAATTTATCATCATGCCCTACCGCAATTATCGGAAACATCCTGGCCGCTATCTGCGATTTGGTGGGGTAAAATGTATTGCCACGCTTATTCGGCACGCAATAGTTACTAGCCATATGGTTAAAAGTACCGAGCAAATCTTCGCCCAGCACCTGGCGTACGGCAGCATTGCCCGCAAAATCGCGCATTTGGGCGATGGTGTTGTCTACAAAGGTGTGCCGTTCACGCTGGGCCGAGGGGAGAAAGTTCATGCTAACAGCTACTTAGCTCTACTGGCAAAACGCTGGGCTATCGCATTACTGGCACACGCCCAAAACGGAAACTCTTCAAGCAATCCTTCATGCGAATCTGCGCCCTTCATGATTATGTACAGCAAGTCGATATCCCTGGTACTGTGATCTCGGTTTGCACCTGCCATGCGAGCCAATTCAATCACCGGCAAAGGCATTGGCCGACGTGGCGTGCCATCGGTATTATTGCCACGGTCACACTGATAATATGTTAGCCAAAACTTAACAAAATCTAGCTTAGACGGATACCCTAGGCTTGCCGCAGAGTGCAACTCGCCAGGGTAAGCGTGAATAGCCAGCCAGCTAAGCTGGTGTCTTTTGGTAGGGTTGTACGGCTCTCCCTTACTAGGCTTCACTTGTGGCATTTCGTGATAGGTTGCGTAACTAACCCACAATGGAAAGTCAGGCTGCGCGTCATCCTGTATGGCCTCTTGTACCGCACTAGGGTCGGTACAAGGTACTAAAAAGCGTGTCGTACCATATCTACCTAGCGGATTATGGCCATCTGGGCGTAGGCTATGTACGGTCGCCTCGTATACACCCTTGGGATACAATTCTCCAACCGTGGGGTTTTTGACGTAATTCATGGTAGCGCTCCTTTGCGGAAAAACCCGCCAGTGATTTTTCTGATTCTACCACAGTAGTCAACGAGAGTGCAAACACTAGCCGTATAGCCTAAGTAAAAATATACTCAATCACCTCATCGCCGCGGCGGCAAAGGTTCTCTATACCATCTGGTTGATCTGAATTCCCACCTGTAAACTCTTGTGAATTCATGATTATGTCTGTATTCTACCATTTATTTGCTATTTATGCAATATTAATTGTTATTTTTGTTATACTTCTTGTAGTACAATAAGCAGTAGCATGAAACGCCTTTTTGCCTTACGCCATCACTTGCTGCTGCTTGGTATTTTAGGTGTAGTTTCGTTATGTGCCGCCAGTACGCTTGTAGTGCCCACTGCCCATGCAGCCGAATGCGGCGAGCTTACAACATCAGTAATTGATTGTGGCAGTGTTAAAGACCAAACTGGCAGCCCGGTTATCGCCTTTTTGGTGCTAGGCATCCAGATCCTTACCGGGGCCGTAGGAGTAGTAGCTATCGGTGCGCTGGTGTACGCCGGTATGATGTACTCTTCTGCTAGCGGTGACGCCGGACAAATTACTAAAGCCAAAGAGATTATTCGCAATACCATTATTGGGCTCATTTTATTCGGTACGATTGCCCTACTATTGAATTTCCTTATACCTGGCGGCCTATTTGATGGCAACACGAAGTTTGGTGCTGGCGGTAATGGCCTTGGTAAACTTACCCCCACTAAAGTGGCGCAGCCGCTACGCGTGATAGAGGAAGAAGACGATGATACCACATCAGACGACCCTGATGCCGCCCCAGTGGATCCAAAAAATAATAACTCTTCCACCCTAAGCAACCTACGCATAAGTAGCTGGAATGTAAAAAAATACGGTGGCAATAGCCACATCGTTTCGGGAGTAAAAATCCTAGTAAAAGAAACTGATGTACTAGGCATGCAAGAGACGCAAGGCGCAGTGCCAAGCATACGAAGCGCCCTAAGTAAGAGTGACTATGGCATTTACCCCACCAATAAAAAAGACCCGCGCAAAGTTGCGGTGGTATGGAACAAGAAAAAGCTAAGTGTGCTAGACAAAGGCCACTTTAACGGTGCCAAACAACCGTCTGAAAACCTACAGCGCGAATTCGTCTGGATAAAGTTTAAAGAAAAGACTTCTGGAAAAGTGTTCTACGTAATTAACACTCACTTCCCACACAACAGCAACACTCGCAAAAATGGCGACTGGTACTACACCGATACCGGTGATGGCCGCGCCTGGGCCAGGCACATGCAGGCGCTAACCAAATGGATAGACAAAACCAAAAAGCAAGGCTTGCCCATCTTTGCCACCGGTGACTACAACTTCGATTACCGCAAAGACAACTGCAAGCAAGAATGGACACCCTGCTTAGCCCTAAGCAAAAAACGTGACGTAAAGAGTGGCTGGGAACTAACTAAGCTTGCCGACGTTAAGAACAAGGGATCCATTAAAGCCAGCGCTGCTCTGATAGACTACGTATTTGCCTGGGATCGCAGCTACCTCACTTACCGAGCTATGGAAGTTACCCACGGTGGTAGCAAAGGTAGCTTTGGCTGGAATGGGTCAGACCATAAGCCTATCAGACTCTCCGTAACGATAGGAGCACAGTAGTATCATGCAGAATAACCAAAACTGGCTGAACGAAGAAACCGCGGCATACCCGAGCTTGCGCCAGCGCCGCGGCAAGCGCAATATACTCATTGTTGTTGGCGCCATTTTGGTGGTTGTCATTATTGCCGTGGGTATCACACTACTTGTATCTAACGCCACCAAAAGCGCCTGCCTAGGGGCCGATGAATATGCCGAACTTACCGATAACCCATATGACGCCAGCACCACAAATATTCAAGAAAACTTTTACAGCTTTCCTATTCAGTTCTTGCCCGGCACCACAAAATTTGACGACACAGAACAACCAAAGAATAGCGCCATCTTGGGCTATATGGGCGAATTTTATAAAAAACACAGTGACAAGGAGCCTATTTTTACACTTATAGCCACACGGAATGACCCAGAAGATTGGTATTTAGGGCAAGACCGCCTAGATATTGCCAAGCAGGCATTGCTGCGCGGGGGAGTGCCAGAAAACAGTATCGTTACCCAGCCTATCGTATCCGAAATTATCGACGAGTCAGACTACGACAGCGAAGCCGACGGCCCCATTCTCGATAACGAAGATATTGATGCTGACACCTTAACGCTTCGCATTACATCAGCCAAACAGTGTACTCAATAAACGGGCGTCCAACTAAAAAACTCCCCCTAGTTATGTTCTAGGGGGAGTTTTTTAGTTGGCTACTTGCGTAGGCCTAATTTGTCTAGTACAGCCTTGTATGTCTCGAAGTCAGTCGTCTCAAGGTACTTTAGGAGCTTTTTACGCTTCCCTACCATCTGAATCAGCCCACGGCGCGCCATGTGGTCGTGCTTGTTGGCCTTTAGATGCTCAGTCACCTCTTTGATACGAGCCGTCAAAATTGACACCTGAGCCTGTGGGCTACCGACGTCGTTTTTGCTGACCTGAGTCAAAGCTATAGCTTTCGCTTTGTCATCTTTTGATATCATAACTGGTAATTGTAACAGATGTGGTAACTATAGTCAATGAAAAACTATCTATGATATGACACCAAAGTCACTTAACTGCCGAGCATGAGCGATATCCCACTCGCCAATGCGTGTACGGCGCAAGTTTTTGCAGTACGCACCTGTACCGAGTGCTTTACCTATGTCTACCGCTAGACTACGGATATAGGCGCCACTACTCACATGGGTACGGATTCTGAGTGATGGATAGTCGTATTCTAGAAGCTCTAAGCTATGAATGGTAATGGTTCGCTCTGGTATTTCCACCTCTTTGCCGTCTCTCGCCAATTTATACGCGCGCTGACCATTGATTTTTATAGCGCTAAAGATAGGCGGGCGCTGAGTGATAGCACCGACAAATTGCAGTAATGCTTCTTCTACCGATTCGCGACTCGGCGTAGCAGCAGATACCACTGTTAGTTCGCCTTCTGGGTCACCTGTTGTGCTAACTTGGCCTAGGGTAATTTCTGCCTCGTACACCTTGTCTAGTTTGGTATATTCCATAGCCTTGCGCGTCATTTTACCCGTTACAAGTATCAGCAAGCCAGTTGCAAAAGGGTCTAACGTACCACAGTGCCCTACTTTCACCTTTTTGCCCGCCTGCTTGCTTGCTACCCGGCGTATTCGCGCCACCACACCAAAACTTGTCATGCCTGCAGGCTTATCTATCAATAAAACTCCATCTTCCATTCATTTCAGTATATACTGAACTCATGAAGAAAGTGGTATTTGGCATATTTGCCCACCCCGACGACGAAAGTTTCGGCCCTAGTGGAACTATTATCAAGGAAATAAGGGAGCATGCAACCGATGTCCACATTATTACCCTCACCCCTGGCGATGGCGGCACCAACCCCGATAACCACGACGATTTAGGGGCGGTGCGCCTGGCCGAATGGCACGAGGCGGGCCGGCTAATGGGGCTAACTTCGCAGCATAACCTTGGGTATCGCGACGGCTACCTTTCGAACCATTTGTATCACGAAATTGCCGAAAAAGTCGGCGAGATTATCAACAATACGCTGGCAACGTATACCGAACCCGTCGAAATCGACTTCATGACCTTTGACTTGAATGGCCTTTCTGGCCACCTTGACCATATTTTTGCATCACGCGTGGCATGCTACGTATTTTATACCCGTAAGCCGGCCGACGAGCGGTTCCGGCATATGCGCTTGGTGTGTATCCCAAAAAGCCGAGCATCAGTACATAATACCGGCTGGCTATACGCCGAGGCCGGGCGCGATGATAGCGAACTTACCCTCGTAGATGCTCGTAATTACCATGATGATATTGTGGCCGTCATGCGTGCGCACTACAGTCAACGAGCAGATTGCGAACACCACCTACGGCAACGCGGCGATAATTTAGGTATCGACTACTTTTTTATCAAAGACTAGTGCGCAAACTTTTTACTGGCCCGGAATACGAAACTGTGCAGGGTCATTCGATACTGGGGCTTGTGGTGCAGGTGCTGGCGGCAATATATCACCAAGCGTGTCAGGAACCGATACAGGCTGAGTGACTACGGGTGCCACAGCCGGGACTTCACCTGGCAATGGTGGCAAGGTTGAAAAATCTGGCATAGGTGGGAGCGGTGGCAATGGCGGTAATGCTGGCGCATCACTCGTCGTAACTACTGGCGCAGGCGCCGATGCACTGCTTATTGCAGCGTCAACGGCTGCACGTGCGTCATCGTGCGCAGTACGGGTTTGAGCGTCGATATCCGCCAGTGTTGGCGCAGACACAATAGGAGCAGGAGCTGGCACCGGAGGCTGGATTGCGGCCGCATGGCTTGTGGTAGCAGTGCTAGTAGCCGGGTCCTCAAAAATGTCTTTTACTTGCGGCTCGGCCTCGGTTGCTGCGATCGTCGCGTTTATCGGTGACTGTAGCACTGGAGCGGCCGTAGCATACGACCCGCCATGGCTTAAAATAGTACGATTTTTATCGTTTTCTAGCTCGCGTCGCTTGTCTTCGGCAGCCTGTTCGGTAGTCGCATTCAGCGTACCGCCTAGACTCGGTTCGGCAACTGCCTCGTCGGCATGAATATTTTGAGGTGCAGGCGCATCGCTCGTCAGTGCTCTTTGCAAATCTTCATCAAGTGGGGGCAGAGCTGGTGATGGCGTGGCCGTTGCAAGCTGTTCGGCAAGTTTTTGTTCGGCAGCTTCGGTAGCATCTTCCTGCTCTTTGGTCACTGCGTCAGCAGTCTTTCTGGCCAACTCTTCCTCGGCCCTATCAAGCGCTTGGTCAGACTGCTTAGTTGCGACTTGCTCAGCGACTTCGTCTACGTCGCCCGTAGGCTCATGCGAGATCGATAGTGCACCGATTGCGTCATCGTCTTTTTTGGCCGGCTTTTCCTTTTCGGGAGTAGTGTCTTCGGGTATATTTGTTGCTTCATCTGCACCAGCTACCTTGCCGGTAGACTCTGGAGCGCTGATTTCTTGGTCTTCTTCCAGCTTTGTGGCAATCAGCTGCTGGTTTGCACCAGCCGACATTAACTGAGCGGCAATCGTCATAGCCTTGCTGGTAGTCTTTTCGTTGCTAAAGCGGTTGGTTGCAGCCACGATACCAGTCAGAAACGCTGTGGCGATTTGCTCGTCAAGTAAATTCTTATCACCTTTTACCGCGTCGGCCAGCTGGAACAACAACTCGCTGTAACTACTAGCAGTCGCGTCGTTCCATTCAATACCACCCAACTTTGTCGGTTCACCCAAGCTAATTGCCGCCACCGTTGCATCATGCAATATGCGGCCATGACTCTCAAGTGCATGATCAAGATCAGATTCGTTTTGTACACCAACGGCCAGCACAACCTCCACATTATAGTCGCCCTGGCTAAATTCCAAATCGTTTTCGTTGATTGTCGTTCGGTACGGCGTGATAAATATTTTCACCATGTCATCCACTACTTTGTAGCGCAAGTGGTCGGCCTTTTCTTTATCTAAGGCAATGATGAAATCTCGCAGGCTATCTACCGTATTTTCAAACGTTTTTTCCGGCTGCAAAAACTCTATGGCTGGCGGCACCGCCCCGCTAAATACTGCCGTGGCGTGCTTATTGAGCTTGTTCACAAACAACGTAATAGCAAGTGCAGCCGAAAGCTCATCCACCGAAGGGTTAGAGTTCACTGTTACAAGAACATTGCTGCTGTCCTTGATTTTATCAGCGATTTGCTTAAGCGCGCTAGAGTCTGCCATTGGTGTTTTCCTGTTTCTTTTTGCCCTTTTGTAGAGTTTGGCTCCACTATACCATAAGTGGTTTGGATACGTCAACCATTTTACGATACTTTACAAACGGGGGTGACTAGGGTATAATCAATCGTTGATTGCAATATTAGCTCTAACAGATAAGGAAACCTATGCCAATCATCAAATCAGCTATCAAGCGTATGAAGCAAACCGCAAAGCGCCGCGAGCGCAATGTTGGTATTAAGCGCGATATCAAGGGCGCGGTAAAAGCATTTATCACTAAACCTACCGCTGCCGGCCTATCAGCCGCTCAAAGCGAGATCGACACTGCCGTAAAGAAAGGTTTACTAAAAAAAGCTACCGCAAGCCGCCGCAAGGCCGGCCTGGTAAAAATCGCTAAAGCTGCCGGCGTAAAGCCAGCTACTGCCAAAAAAGCTCCAGCCGCTAAGGCCGCTCCAAAAGCCGCAGTTGCAAAAAAGCCTGCCGCTAAAAAACCAGCTGCAAAGGCTACCACAGCCAAGCCTGCTGCCAAAAAAGCTCCAGCAAAAAAGCCAGCTGCTAAGAAGTAACTAGCTCTACGTATAAAAATAACCCCAGTATGTATGGGGTTATTTTATTACTAATTCTGTCCCACTACCAGCGTGGCATAGTGCCTGCAGTGGCACTATCACCTAACCCTTTAGCCCTTTTGCGAGCTGCAACTCTTGCTCGGAACTCATCCATCAAAGGTGTCTCTGTCTTATTGGGGACAAGTTTATCGTTGACCGTCTTTCGCCGATCATACACCAGCACATGGCTAATGGGTGAAGTGCTCTGCCGGGGGCCTAGGCCCCCTAAATCCCCAAATGTTAGGGGCTCGCCTATCCGCAATGCCATCGATTCAATGTCGCCCAAGGAGACGTCGAGTCCTTGAGGTGGGTCATTCGCCTGCAACTCGACGTTCGTCATAACATAACGTAAGTCATTCTTATTCTTTGCTCGTACACTCGATTCCGCCGTTTGCGTGATATCTTCAGGATTTATCATACTAATCTTTGAAAAGTCCCCGTTCTCAAACCTGACCACTACGTCAGTATTGGGTGGAAGTTCTATGGCCTCGTGCTTAGGACCAACAATCTTCCAAGTTAAAAGACTCAAGCCTGCCGGTGGGCCTTCCCTTGTCCATAACTTACCAGACAGTACTCGTCCATCCTTATCTCTGAAGATAGGAAAGCTAGGGTATTCAACCGTTTTTTGGCGTTCTGGGTGTCTATTTTTTGGGGTCATTACATATACATATTAGCATAAACTGTATGAAAAGTCAATGATATGTTACCTGCGGTTCATTAAACTAAAACGGAACACCCGTATACTTAGAGATGTAAAGCAACTAAGTAAAGAAAGATGTTCCGTATGTCTACACTACCAAATATACCCAGCAACATAAAGTGCTGGCGGCTCCTTAAC
>Ga0209572_1000279_pt1 | contig 95357 bp, 80 predicted proteins | sample EBPBio232012_DNA_FD_185867 | JGI IMG/M metagenome (GOLD analysis project Ga0209572, IMG submission 185867) | Wastewater treatment Type I Accumulibacter community from EBPR Bioreactor in Madison, WI, USA - Reactor 1_1/23/2012_ DNA (SPAdes)... | ecosystem: Engineered > Bioreactor > EBPR >...
GCCAGGATAAGAAGATTAAGCCTCGCGAGCCAGTCACCGCTCGCCTGATTGCGGATCTCATCGCCCGCGCGGGGGCTCACCGGGTTGTGGCGGTCGACCTTCACGCCGAACAAATCCAAGGTTTCTTTGAAGTCCCGGTCGATCATCTCTATGGCGGCCCGATCATCGGTCGATATTTCGTGGACGAGGGCTATGCCGACCAAGAAGACATTGTCGTGGTCAGCCCGGATGTCGCCGGGGTGGCTCGCGCACGATCGCTGGCGGAAATGCTCAAGGCTCCGATTGCGATCATTGCCAAGCGACGACCTGAACCCAACAAGGTGGATATCGTCGAAATCATCGGCGACGTGACGGGCAAGCGCTGCATCATGATCGACGACATGATCGACACGGGCGGCTCGATCATCATGGGCGCGGAGGCGCTGATGAAGCGGGGAGCCACTGAGGTGATCTGCTGCTGCACCCACCCGGTTTTGAGCGGGAACGCGAGCCAGCGTCTGCAAGATTCTGTGGTCAGCAAGGTCGTCACGATGGACACAATCCCCATCGGCAGCGTGAAGGAATTCCCGAAACTCACCGTTTTGCCGATCGCTCCGCTTCTCGGTGAAGCGATCCGACGGATTCACTTGAACGAGTCGGTCAGCACCCTTTTCAACGATTGGCGGTGAGCACTCTTCCGGATTCGAGGCCCAGCAGTGATCTGCCGATGGTTTGGCAGGTCAGGCTGGGCGACCGTATGCCGGAAAAGCGTCTGCCTGTGATTGTTTTTGCCGCTCTCACGGCGGTTGTAGCCTATGCGATAGGGTTTTACTTGGGAATTCTTCTCGGGCCGATCGTGGTATTCGCTTCGACGGCAGAACTCTTTCTTCCCATCAAGTACCGGATCGATCAGGAGCAGGTCAGCTCGAAAATCGGGGTCTCCCTGACGGCGATGAGGTGGGAAAACGTAAAGCGAACCATCCCGGTTGAGGGCGGAATCCGACTGTCCCCGCTCGAAAGTCCGAGTCGATTAGACGCTTTCCGGGGAGTCCTGCTCCGATTCTCTGGCAACGAAGACGCTGTATTGGTCAAAATAGCCGAACTAACCCAACGCGATGGACGAACTTTGGACGGAACAGCTGACTCCCGAGGAGGAGACGAAGCTCATAGAGAAAGTGACCTGGGAGATCAAGCGCCGAAAGCTTGAGGTTCCCACGGTGTTTTTCTTGGAGCTTCACAAGCCCGTTTCGGGGGTGGCCAGTCAAGCGATGATCGTGGGGTCACCGTTTTTGGCACCATTTCTTGGGGCAAACCAAGTGCGAGATTTCAGTCGGCTTCTGAGTCGTCGGGAGTCTTTGGAACGTCTGATCCTCGCACTGGAAGATCCCACTCCGCCGAAGCGCCCTGGGGGCGATGATGCGGAGAATCTCGCGCAGAGCGCGGGAGCATAACTTATGTCAGGAGAACAGTATCTCGACTCGGGCTGGATAGGGACGGCGTTTACCTTACTCGTCGTCTTCTTCATCCTCTTTAACATCTACCGGGCGAACAAAGGGGCCAAGAACCTCTTCATTCGCCGGATCGCTGGTCTGAATGCGATTGACGACGCAATCGGTCGGGCGACCGAGATGGGTAGACCGGTGTTGATGGTTCCCGGCATCGGCGCTCTGGACGCGATCTCGGTTCAGGCGATCAACATTTTTGCTCAGGTCACCAAGACGGCGGCAACCTTTGCCACCCCGGTTCGGATCTGCTGCGCCAACGCTCCGGTGTTTGCGGTGGCTCAGGAGGTCATTCGTGACGTGTATCAGCAAGCCGGACAAACGGACAAGTTCGGGGCGGAAACAGTTCAGTTCGTTTCTGACCAGCAGTTCGCGTTCGCGGCTGGCGTCAGTGGCATCATCCACCGCGAGAAGGTGGCGGCGACGTTCCTTCTCGGCGCGTTCTTCGCCGAGTCTTTGATCTTTGCGGAGACCTCGAACGCGGTGGGCGCGATTCAGGTGGCAGGTTCGACCCAGTCGACCCAGACCCCGTTCTTTATCGCCGCCTGCGACTACGTTCTCATCGGTGACGAGTTCTACGCAGCGTCTGCTTATCTCACTCGACAGCCCGTGCTTGTCGGATCACTCGTGGGTCAGGACTGGGCGAAGATGACGGTCGCGGGGCTTGTGCTCGTCGGAACCCTGATGGGCTCGATTGAGCGAGGTCAGGCCGCGACAATGGTTCGCGTTGACGGAGAAAATGGATGCGTCTGGGAGCAGGCAACTCCAGCGGAAGGTCAGACCGGCCCTGTCAAGAAGGCCACCAAGGACACATTCATGCATCAGATTTTCAATCCTTGCATTCCTAAGGCCTGGACAGAAGTGGAGCGCGAAGACAAGCCGGTGGAAGGCGCCGCGGCAGAAGGTGAAGGCGAATGAATCTAACTCAGTGGCTTCCGTTAGCCCAAACCACAGAAAACTTCTGGCGCAAGATGCCAGGCTCCACCGATCTTTACATCTGGTTGGGTGTTGGCTTGCTCCTCGGCTTCGGGATTTTGTTCCTTCTCTCGATGGTGCCGAGTCACTTGCGGCGCTGGGTGGTGGTGACCTTTACGTTCCTGGCAGGTTTGCCCTACGTGCTTGCGTACCTGTGGCCGAAGCCGATCGCAATGGACGTCGCGACTCAGCTTCCGAATCCAGGTGAGCAAGTTGGCTTCCTGATCAACGCGGCGATTGACCCGGTCGGAAAGCTGACCAACATCTTGCAGGGCTTTCTGCTCGGTGTGGGAATCTTCTCCTTGCTCCGCGTTCACTCGATGAAAATCAAGCGAAAGGCGGAGAACTACGGGTTCTCGATGGTGTTGATCGTCTGTTTCATCACCATGGCCACGGTTGGTTTTGGCGACTGGACAACGCGCACCTTCCAAGATCCCCAGGGTCTCCTCAACGACCCGGTGAACTGGGGCTTCTTCAACCGCGCCAACGATCTGTTGTTCGAGGGCATCTATCAGCAAATGGATGCGGCGATGTTCTCGATGATCGCCTTCTTCATCTTGAGTGCAGCGTTCCGCGCCTTCAGAATTCGCAGCGTGGAAGCGACCGTCATGATGGCCTCCGCGCTGATCTTGATGCTGAACCTGATGGGCGCGCTCACCTTCGTCTGGGGCAACGCGATTGATGGGCTGGCGGCTCAAACCGGCAACACGTTCCTTCTCAACTTCAAGCTGACCGAAATGGCGAACTGGCTGAGATCCAACATGCAGATTCCTGCGATTCGTGCAATCGACTTTGGCGTCGGACTCGGAGCCCTTGCGATGGGCCTTCGACTCTGGCTTGGACTTGAGCGCGGTGGGGTGTCGGCATGAACTTCTGGGAAAAGGCACAGAAGGTTGACCGGCGCGTTCTGTACGCGATCCTGATCTTCTTCGTCTGCGGAGGCTTGTTCTTCCCGGCCACGATCCCGGTTGACCCGGATCCGAGCAGCAAGAGCTTCTACTCGGAAATCAAAAAGCTGAACCCGGAGAAGGTCGTTCTCATCCAGTCCGATTGGACGAACTCGACTCGGGGCGAGAGCATGGGGCACTTTGAAAACCTCATGCGCCTGCTGATGAGCCAGAACATCAAGTTTGTGTTCTACTCTGCGGCCGATCCTGTGGCACCTCAGGTCGCCCGCACGGTCATCACGCGCATCAATAAGGAGCGCGAGGGTCAGGGACTCAGGGTTTACAAGGCCGGGGTGGATTACCTCGATCTTGGCTACTTCCCGAACGCCGAAGCCACCAACACCAACATGGGCAACAACTTGCGCGAAGCCTGGAAAGGCCGCAAGGCTCGGGTGGATGGTCGCGAAGTCGATATCTTCGCCACCCCCGTTTTGGGCAACGTCAAGAAAATCGAAGACGCTGGAATGATGATCGTCGTTACGGCCTCGGCTTCGATTGATGTCGCGATCCAGCGACTGGCCAAGCGCGTCCCAATCATGGGCTTGGTCACCGGCGTTGTCGGCCCGGGCGTTCTGCCGTTCTACCAATCGGGCCAGCTCAAGGGCGTGGCAATTGGGTTGAAGGGAGTCTACGACGTTGAGTACATGATGGCCAATGGCATCAACGTCAAACCCGGCGGCGAAGGCAAGGCGAAGGTGGAATGGGATGGCAACAATGGAGCCGAAGTTCCGCCGGTCACGGAAGGAAAGACCCTTGCTCGTGGTCAGCAGTACTACGGAACGCTTCACGTGGCGCTCGTCCTGCTCATCCTTGCCGTTGTGATGGGCAACGTCTCCATGTTCATGGCCCGACGTCGCCAAGGAGAAGAGGCTTAAGATGAACGAGAATCAGTATCTCCTGATTAAGATCACCGTTGGCGTGATCGCCACGATTGGCCTCTACAGCGTGCTCTATCGCGAGACGAAGGTCTATCGATTCTTCGAGCACATCTTCCTTGGTCTGGCCGCGGGCTATACCCTGGTTGCTACTTGGAAGGACACCCTGTTCAACGATTGGTTCGTTCGAATGTTCGGTCGCGCGGCCGATGCGGCAACCGGGCAAGAAGCGCAGGTGGGTTACTGGATCTACGCGGCTTTGCTCCCCATTGGCCTGATGGGCTACATGGTGTTCAACCGCAAGCACAACTGGATGAGCAAGATTCCGCTCGGAATCATTCTCGGCCTCTGGTCGGGGCAGCAAATCCAGATCTGGTGGGACACCTGGGGGCCGCAGATCTATGCGACGATGAAGCCGGTGATCCCGACGACGTTCGATTCGCTGACCCGCCCCTCCACGCTGGAAGTTGTGGATGGTCGATTGGTGCCGATCCCGGATGCCGCCAGGCTGGCAGAGGTTAACAACCTCATTGCCCAGAACGTCTACGCCTCTCAAGCGCTCTCGAACCTCGTGTTCGTGCTCACGTTTGTCAGCGCGTTCAGCTACTTCATCTTCAGCTTCGACCTCAAGGGCAGGTTCCTTACCGGAATCAACACGTTTGGTCGCTGGATGCTGATGATTGGCTTCGGCGCGATCTTTGGCAGCACGGTCATGGCGCGCTTCGCACTCGTCATCGACCGAATGAGCTACATCGTCAACGAGTGGCTGCAAGTCCTCTTGCGCGGCGGGGCCTGAAACGGATCGCACGCAAGACGGGCTCGTCCTTCGCCGATCTGACTCGGGCGAGTCGGATCGGCGACTTACTTTGCTGACCCGCGATTTTGGCAAAGTCGATGTCGTCGCCAAGGGGGCGAGAAAGGCAGGTTCTCGACTAGCCGGATCAAGCGAGCCTCTCGTCTTCGCTCGGTTTGCTTGGGCGGAAGGGAAGCACCGGCGTTTCATCACCCAGGTCACGCCGATGACCTCCTATCCAAAAATTCGGAGTGACTATGATCGGTTGCTCGCCGCGCTCGCTTTTGCCGAGGTACTCGCGACGTCCTTGCCCTACGAGAGCCCGGCTCCGGAGTACTTCGATCTCGCCACGGAGGCTCTCGGCCACTTTGAAACCTGCGCGGATCCTGGAAATGCCCTTACGTGGATCCTGATTCGGCTACTGGAGGAGGAAGGCCACGCTGCGCAGTTCACTCAAACCATCGATTCCGACGAGCCGCTCACTTGGTCTCCGGCTGCTTTTCACTTTCGGAGCGGAGGCATCGTGCGTCAGATTGATGATCCGGGCGGATGCGCGGTGGTTTCGGCGGAGGCCCTGATTGGTCTTTCTCGAATCGGGTCACTGGCCGCGCCTCCGGCAAAGTTCAATCGAGGATTTGAAGCCCTCTGCCTGGTCATCGACTATTGGGATTTCCTGCTGGAACGCCCGCTTCCCGCGTGCCGAGCGCTGATCGAAAGTCTTATCCCTCACGATCAGCCGGGCGCGTGAGTAAAATAGCCGCCATGAAGCGATCTCGGCTCCTGCTCGGCGGGCTGGCCCTCGGCCTTCTCTCCGTGGCGTTTTTGGCTGGTTGCAACTCGGGCGGCTTTAGCGAGAAATCGGGCAAAGTTGCCGCGAATGTCTTGCGCTATCCGATCCCGAATAACCCGACCAGCCTCGACCCTGCCACGGTGCAGGACGGCGATACCCTCGACCTTCTGATTCAGGTCTACGAAGGCCTGGTGGGCTGGGGCCCGAACAACGAAGTTGTTGGCCTCCTCGCGGAAAGCTGGGAAGTCTCGCCCGACGGCAAGACGTACACCTTCAAGCTGCGCGACGCCAAGTTCCACAACGGTCGAGCCGTCACGGCGGAAGATATCAAGTGGAGCATCGAGCGCGCCGCCGACCCGAAGATGGCCTCCCCGACGATCGAGGCTTATCTCAGCGACATCAAGGGCTTGAGCGACATGGTTCAAGGCCGTGCGACGAGCATCGAAGGCATCAAGGTCATCGACGACAAGACCGTCTCGATCACGCTGAACGATGTTACGCCGTACTTCCTTGGCAAGCTGACCTACCTGGTCGCGGCGGCGGTTCCGAAGGAAATCGCTCCCAGCGGCAAGCAGATTTCCAGTGCGGCCGAAATGATCGGCACGGGCCCCTTCAAGATGAAGGAATGGCAGGATAAGCAACTGGCCGTCCTGAGCCGAAACGATGATTACTGGGGCGGTGCACCGAAGCTCGAAACGATCGAGCGCCCCGTCGTCCTGGATGCCAACACTCGCCTGAACCTGTATCTGAGCGGGGAAGTGGACATGATCCAACTTCAGCGCCAAGACCTCAAGGGTGTCCTCGACAACCCCGAGATCAAGGATCACGTGGTCAAGCTCGAGCGCGCGGCGATTTGGTACATCGGCATGAGCCAACTGGAGTACGCCCCCTTTAAGGACAAGCGCGTTCGCCAAGCCTTCGCCATGGCGATTGATCGAGACACGATTGTCAACGAGCTGATGGGCGGCATCAACACTCCTGCCTACACCATCCTGCCTCCGGGGATCCCTGGTCACCGCGACAAGGGTGCGGCTCCGGAATACAACGTCGAAAAGGCCAAAGCTCTGCTGGCTGAAGCTGGATTCCCGGGCGGCAAGGGACTGCCTCCGCTCAGCATGACGCACCGAGAGGGCTATCCGGACATCAAGCTCGTTGCCGAAGCCGTGGCCGGCCAGATCAAGTCGAATCTGGGCGTGGACGTGCGCGTGAGCCCCCAAGAGTGGGGCAAGTATCTGGAAGACTACAACAACAAAAAGCAGGTGTTCTATCACATGCGATGGTCAGCGGACTTCTTGGATCCCCAAAACTTCCTGAGCCACATGCTCACCACCAACGGCCCGGAAAACAAGTTCGGTTGGTCCAACCCAGAATACGATGCCCTCTGCGCAAAGGCAGATCGACTCCTGAGCATGGATGAGCGGCTTCCGCTCTATGCTCAAGCCGAAGACATTGCCCTTTCCGAGGCCGTCTGGATTCCGATCTTCTACCAGCGCGACATTGAACTCCATCGTCCGGGGTTGAAGAACATCCGTAAGTCGCTGTTTGGTCACCTGCCTCACACGACCACTGAGGTCACGCGGTAAGGAATGGGTCAGGTTGTCGTCCCCGGAGAGTTTCTCCGGCCCCACGGTGACCTGACCTGGGTCGATCTCCACGGAGAGACCCACAGCGCTGCACTCTGGCAGAGCAACGGCGGAGCGAGTCGATCGCATCCGAGCCGGGCTCTGCCTTTTCTGTGTGAGATCATCCCTTCTACCGAGCAAGGGGGATTTCTCTCTGTCGAGATCACAGGGATCTTTGCTCTCCATGCCGGGTTAGAAAATGAGCCCGCGGGCACGATTGGCGCATCGCTTCAGTGGATCGACAAAACCGGCCGCATGCTTCACGGCATGAGCCTGGTGTGCGGCAAGCACTACGGCGACGCCTCCGATGGGCTGGCGATTGACCGGATCAATGGGGACGGGAGTTCGGTCACAACCCTCGGATTCGCCGAGAGAGACGGGCAAAAGGTTCGAGTCGATCGCTTGAGGATTGAGCTTCCGCAAGCCAGCAACCCAGCCAAGATCATGCTTCGCGACCTGGGGACATCCGCCAGTTTTGGGCTGCTCTCTGTTGCGCTCGTCGGCGAGGTCAAGGCGGAGTGCCCGTTCCGTGGGCATGGTCGCCGCGTAGGGCTGGATGAGCTCGGAAGCATCCTGCGGCTCAGAGACCGGGGGCGTTTCGATATCGCGCTCCGTCAGCTCGATGAAGGGATCCGCTCGACCGATGATCTGGACGATGCGCGGGGGTCTGCTCTCACGTTTCTCGCCGTTGTCTCGGCAGCTCTCCTGGAGATCGGACATTCGCAGAAGCTGCACGCTTTTCAGCTTCAAGCGGCGCGGCGCCTGGATCAACTCGCCACTCTGGAGGAGATCGCGGACTATGCCTCGGACTGTGTTCATCAGCTGACCGAGGAAGTGATCCCCGAGTCACGCAACCCGAACGACATCCTCATCGACCGCGCGATCCAGGTGCTGGAACGCCACTACTCCGCGGATGTCACGGATACAGCGATTGCGGATCGGCTGGGCGTGAGCACGTCGCATTTCCGGCATCTCTTTAAGCAGCGCACGGGACAGCCGTTCCATAAGTTCCTGATCTCGATGCGGCTGGAGCAGGCTCGTCTCGCGATCTTGCAGACAGACCGCTCGATCCACGAAATTGCAATGGAAGTTGGATTCCAGAGCCCGGCTCACTTCAGTCGTGCGTTCACTCAGCGATTTGGAACTCCGCCATCCGCGCTTCGGCATCCCAAAACCGTAAACTCGTAAGTGTGAGAGGTAAAGACCTCGGCGGATTGTCCGACAACTTAAAACAAGATGCTTTTGGTTCTTGCTGGAATCGCTTATCTCGTCTGCGCTGTTGCGTTCTACGCTGTTCTTGCCCGAACTGCGGTCGAGATTCCTGAGCCGGTTGTCCTCTCGCTTGTCGAAGGTGGACAGCAAGACGAGCGTCTGGCCGCATAACTCGCGACGAGCACGCAATTTCGACCGGCTTCAGGATGAATCCTGAAGCCGGTTTTGTTTTCATCTCGTATGGAACTGATATGGATTGGGGAAGATTCGGCCTCGTTCGGTTCTCACGATCGGTTTGTGTCTCTGGGGGATGATGAAATTCTGGAAGTACCAATCCAGCGAGATTGAGTGAGGGCTTATGCTACCAACTGACACCGACTCAAAACTCTGGTCCGTGGTGGCCACGCTCTTCCTCAGTTTTTGGGGACTCCAGTGCTGGTGGAGAGCCTATGACGCTTTCACTTTTGGAACGCTCAGCACCAGGGGCGGCTCGTTGCAGGTTCAAAAAGACGTCGGGGGAGACCCTCGAAACTTCGGAATCGGGATGATCCTTCTCGGCTGCTGCTTCTTCTACGGCCTGTACCGGTACTGGAAGTGGTGGCTCAGCGATTCTGACTAGGGTGCGAATCGCAATCGAACCCGGCGCGTCACGGTGACAGCGGCATGCTGCTCGGATGCTTGAGTGGAATTGCCCCGGGTGAGATTCCGGTTCTTGGCACTTGCCGTGATCGTGATGGTCACGATTCGGTTCGCTGAGTCATAGACGTATCGGACGTCATCGATGAGGTTCCATTTGGAGGTGCCATTTCCGTGGCGCGCCCAGTGGACATCCGCCCCCGTGGATCCCCCGGTCAAAGTGCTCTGGCTTCGCCAGAAATCACGACCTTGGCTCACCACCCCGTTGGCCGTAATCCAGCCATCGTCGCTCCAGTAGTAGGCCACGTTCTGCCCGGCGATGTAGTTCAATGATCCATCGAGATTGACGCTGGCGGGTTGGAAGAAATCTCCGATGCCATCGCCGTTTGTGTCCGAGGCATTCCCCGGAAGCACGAAGTAGACGTACTGCCGCGGACCGCTGACCCCGATCCCCACGGAGCGAGCTTTGCCAATCGTGTCCGTCATGTCATCGGCCAGCATCACGGCTTGGCTCAGCGCCATCGCTCGAGCCGCATCCTTTTGGGTGCGCTGGCTGAGGAGCAGATAGAGGGTGGTGCTGCTCCCGAGCAAAATGCTGCCGATGACCGAGGCGTACATGATCTCGGTCAGTGAGGTTCCGGCGCGTTTGGAGAGTCGGGGCATGGCGGACGGGTTCCCGGTAATTATCGGGGGACGATCCGCTTGCCATCAGGGTCGGCGATCTCGCGCAAACAACCATGCCCGAAGGCACCCAGGCCCTGGATTTCGTAGGCCATAATGAAAGAAGTATGCCCATCGAGATTCTGATGCCCGAACTGGGTGAGTCCGTCCACGAAGGGACAGTGAGCCGCTGGCTGAAGCAAGTCGGCGATTTCGTCAAGGAAGACGAGCCGGTCGTGGAGATCATGACCGACAAGGTGAACACGGAGCTGGGGGCTCCGGCATCGGGATTCCTCGTCAAGATCACGATCCCCGAGGGCGATCTGGTCGAAGTCTTTAGCGAAATGGGCCTCATTGAGCCTGACGAAGCCAAAGCGAAAGAATTGATCGCCAGCGGAGGTGGCTCGTCCTCGAATGGCGCGGCTCCGGCTCCGGCGGCGAAGGAAGCAGCACCCGCACCTGTGGCTGCCTCGGCTCCGGTTGTAGAAGCACCCGTCGCGACCGACGGTCGCCGCTGGTACACCCCGGTCGTTCGCGTGATGGCGAAGGAGAACGGCGTCAGCGAAGGCGAACTCAGCCGCATCTCCGGCACGGGCCAGGGCGGTCGAGTGACCAAGAAGGATTTGGAGAACTATCTCGCCAACCGAGGTTCCGCTCCAGCTACTCCGACCGCGTCCACTCCGGCACCGGCGCCGCAAGAATTCAAGCAATCAGCCGCTCCTGCCGTCGCAGGCCCGGATCAAGAGATTGTGCCTCTCGTCGGGATGCGCAAGATGATCGCGGAAGCGATGGTGCGATCCAGCCAGGTTCCGGTGGTCAGCACTCTCATCGAAGTCGATGTGACTCCGCTGGTCGACTACCGAACGCTGAACAAGGACAGCTTCCTCGCTACTCACGGCGTGAAGCTCACCTACACCCCGTTCTTCATCAAGGCACTTGCGGAGTGCCTCCAGCAATTCCCGATGCTCAACGCGAGCCTGGTGGACAACCAGATCACGATGAACAAGTCGGTGCACATGGGCTGCGCGGTCAGCCTCGGCAAGGATGGAGAGGGCGGACTCATCGTCCCTGTCATCAAGGATTGCGACAAGAAGAGCCTGATCGACATTGCGCGTGATCTGGAGAGCATCGCGGCCCGTGCCCGAATCAACCAGCTCGGCGTCGCCGACGTCCAGGGTGGAACCTTCACGATCACGAACCCGGGTTCCTACGGCGCGGTGCTCGGCACTCCGATGATCAATGCTCCGCAGAGCGGCATCGCGGGAGTCTACGGCATCCAGCAGAAGCCGGTGATCATCAACGGCATGATCGCCATCCGCTCGATCATGAACGTGGTGTTGACGTACGACCACCGCCTCGTCGATGGTCTGCAAGCCGGCCGATTCCTCCAGGCATTCAAGAACAAGCTGGAGAAGATGGAGTTCTTCAAGTAACTCCTGCTTCGCCGCAAAGAAATGGGCCTCTGCATCGTGCAGGGGCCTTTTTTGTGAATCCTCCGCAAGGCCACGAGTCTCTCCTGAGTTGAGAGAGCAGGGAAACCTATGATGACTGCCAACATCGGAACCACAGATCGCATCCTTCGCATCGTCGCGGGACTTGTCATTCTCGGCTGGGGTGTTGCGGCCCAGAACTGGCTCGGGGCAATTGGGTTGGTACCTCTTGCAACCGGAGTGATCCGATGGTGCCCGCTCTACTGTCCGCTCAAGATCTCCACGACCCCGAAGTCGCAAGGCTAGGGCAGACTGCCGCCCGGAATCGTTCGGGCCTTGAGTAGAATAAGCGCATGACGTCGATTGATGTGAACCTCACCGCGCGGGATGAGCAAGTCAACGAGCCGTGGATGTGCCGGCTCTGCAAGGACTTCGACATCAGTGCCACCATCACCAAGGCCAATATCGAATCGGACTTTGGTTGGATGCAGGTTCGCCTCACCGGGCCGATCGAGGAAGTCCAACGAGCCATCACTTGGCTGATGACGACCGGACTCCACGTGGACGCACTGCAGCGCTCTGTGGGAGCCTAAGCACTCCGCATGGCGGAGCTCGAACCAGGGCTGAGTCCGTATCTCCCCGATGGGTTTGCCGATTTCTGGCAATCGACGGTCGGGGAGGCTTTGTCTGCTCCTCTAGACTTCACCCTTCGGGCTCAGAGGGAGCAAAGTTCCTCGACTCATGACATCGAGGTGCTGGAGTTTCGTGGGATCGACGGAACCCCCCGATTCGGATGGGTGGCCTTGCCCTTCCATTCCGAGCCTCACGCACCAGGATTCGTCTGGCTTCCCCCTTACTCCCGTTGGAGCATGTTGCCGAGCGAATACGGCACGAGGGAAGGATTCGCGAGCGCGAGTCTGAACTTCTTCGGCGAGTCGTCTTTCCACCAAGAAACTTACACTCCCTCGCGCGGCTATTTCGGCGAGGGAGCTTTGTCGCCTGAAACTTGGATTTTTCGGCGTATGTTTCAAGACGCGGTGCTGTTGCGGCGGATTCTCGCGGAACTCCCGGGAGTAGACGCGGAGCGGCTGGCAAGTTGCGGGATGAGTCAAGGCGGTGGCATGTCGATTTGGCTCGGGGCCTGGGATCCGGGAATCAAGTGTGTGGTTGCGGATGAGCCGTTTCTGGGCGGGATGCCCTGGTCGCTCAGTGGTCGAAACTATCGCTATCCGATCAAGGAACTCATGGATCTCGCCGCGAGTTCACCCGAGAACGATGAGGCGGTTCGGCGCACCGTGAGTTTCTACGACACGATGAATCAGGCCACCGCCTGCCGGGTTCCGACCCGGGTCGTGCTCGGGCTGAAGGATCCAGCGGTGAAGCCGCCGCAGGTCTACGCGGTGCATCAGGCTCTTGCCGGGGAAAAGGAGCTTGAAGAGCTCGACTGGGGCCACGACTGGCACCCCCGCATGATCGAAGGGGGCAATGAATGGATGCGAAAGCACCTTGCCTGAGTGCCTCAAACTCCTGTAAAGTGATCCCATGAATGGGATGATCGCCGCCTGCCTTCTGGCAACTTCAGTTGGAAATCAGGGTCTCGTCGTCAAAACCACAAAGATCGCGGGAGCTTCTGTCTCCTATGTGGTCATCGATCCCAAGCTCTACGCCGCGAAGGTGGTCACGGGGAAGGGCAACGTGGGGTCGCTAGATAGCCTGAAGAACATGGCGAATCGGCACAAGGCGGTCGCCGCGATCAACGGCGCGTTCTTTGATGCCTACAGCAACAACGCGATTCGCAACACCGTGCAGACGATGATCTCGGACGGGATGCCAATCAACCTCAGCGATATCGGAGTGGTGTTTGGCATGAACCAAGAAGGGAAGGTGAGGCTGGATCCGCTGAAAATCAGGATTCGGGGCAAAGTGGCGAACCAGAGTTGGTATGCCTTCCGAGCGAACAATGACCCCCTGAGCAAGAACCTGGCCCAGATTTTCACGCCTCATTGGGGTTCCGCAACCGGTCTTGCCGGAATGCAAGTTCAGGTGAGCAACGGTGCCGTGCGCCAAGTCAGCCGATTGTCGATGACGATTCCGCAAGGGGGCTATGTGCTCTACTTCAAAGGCACCGAAGAGTCGATGGGCTCACGATTCAAGTTCGGCGAAAAGGTCTCGATGTCCATCGACTACGGCACACCGCAAAGTGCGTTTTGGGAAGAAGTGACGGAGGGTATGGGCGGCGGCCCCACGCTTCTGCGCTCAGGGAAAGATGTGCTAGACGCCGAGTCTGAAGGCTTCCGTGATCCCAAGATTCTCAGCGGAAGCGGTGCCCGAACCTTGCTGGGCATCCTGCCCGACGGGAAGGTGGTTCTCGCGGTGAGCGCAGGCCCGATGACAAAGATGGTTACCGTGATGAAGGGGCTCGGGTGCGCTGAGGCGATGAATTACGATGGCGGAGCAAGCAGCGGAATGATCGTGAACGGCAAGGCTGTCCGCGCCGAAGGAAGACCCCTTGCCAACGCTCTCGTGTTTACGAAACGTTAAGGAAAGTCTGGGGCTGCGAAACTAAAATCCGGGAGTGCTAGTATCATTCTATGATGACCACCGGAACTGCCCTTTCCGCCCTGCTGGCTGCGATGTTCGTGATGGCACCGCAGAATGCCGCCGATTTCTCCAAGAGACCCGAAGTTAATTCGGTTCGCAAATATGCGACCACCATCAGCATTCCTGGCGATCCCAATTCGGGAATGCCGGACGTGGAAGTCAAGATGGGTTCCACCGAGAAGACCGTCGCCGTCGATGCTGAAACAGTCACGTCGGAAACCGTGGTGACGGCGTTCGATGTCCTCCTCGGCGGTCAGCCGCTGGATCCCGCCATGCTCGGCGATGCGGCGGAGCAAATGAAGAAGCCCGCCAAGATGGTCTACAAGCACGACGGTACCCTCGTGAAGGCTGAGGGCGGCGACAGCATGATGAGCGATCCGCGCATGGCTCGCATGATGAGCCGCAAGATCCCCACCGGAACTGTCGAACCAGGCACAGTCTGGGAAATGGAGTATCCCGGTGACAAGGCCAAGGGCCTCGAATCCGCCAAGGCTCGCTGGACCTACGTCGGCGTCGAGACCCGCGCTAACCGCCCGGCCTATCGCATCGACTACGTGTTCGCCGAACTGGACTCTTCCCAAGGCATGAGCGTCACGGGAACCGTGTGGATGAACTCCAAGGACATGACTCTCATTGAGATGATCGCTGAGATGCAAAATGTCAGCTTCAACCCCATGATGCCGCCCTCGGCTGGCAAAATGGTCACGAAGCTCGTCGACTGATCGACCGCCTCAATTCCATGCTCCGGGGCCAGTCTTGGGATAGACTGGCCCCGGAGTCTTTTTGAACCATGACCGTTTCACGCGCTGTTGCTTGTCTCGCGCCCGGAGAAGTGGAGATCCGCGAGGTGGAGCTTCCCGCTCCCGACCCGGGTGAGGTTCTCATCAAGACGTCGTTTTCCGCGATCAGTCCCGGCACCGAAATCCGTTGCATTCGGGGTGAGCAACCCGATTCCGTGCCATTCCCCTTCGTTCCCGGCTACTCCATGGTCGGCGAGGTTATCGGTGGCGAATCCGCTTGGCTCGGCAAGATGGTCCACTGCGGCGGCTCACAAAAGGTGAGCATCGACCGGATGTGGGGAGGGCACTGCGGGCATGCCATCGCAACAACGGAGAGTCTCTGCGAACTTCCGACCGGAGTCAGTCTTGCCGATGCGGCGATGGCCCGGCTCCTGGCGATCGCGTTGCGCGGCGCCTCGGTGGCCCAGCCAACCATCGGCGAGAGAGTGGCCGTGATTGGTCTCGGAGTCATTGGCTTGTTCTCGGCGCGAGCCTTCGCCGCATCTGGAGCGGATGTTCTCGCGCTCGATCAATCTCCCGAGCGGGCACAAATCGCGGGGCTGACCGGCATACGAACGGCGGTTGTCGAGCGGAATCTGCCGGAACCGGTCTTGGATCTTTGGCCCGACGGAGCTGATATTGTTGTCGATTGCACCGGTGTACGGGTCGTGCTTGATCACGCGATCGCCTGCGGTCGCGAGCGGACGTGGGCCGATCATGAGGAGCAAGGATGCCGGATCGTCCTCCAGGGAAGCTACCCAGGGGATGCTCATTTCAACTATCAGTCGGCGTTTCTCAAGGAAGCAAGTCTGCTCCTGCCGCGAGATTGCCAGCCGCACGACGTCAAGCTCGCCTTGGAAATGATGGCGGATGGCCGCGTGAGCACACTGGGAATCAGGGATATCCAGTCGGCGGAGTCCGCGCCGGAGATCTATCACCAACTGCTGGAAGGCCACCGCGAGCCCCCGACTTGCGTCCTCGCTTGGTGAGAGTTCTCAGGCGTGATAGAAGCGAGGCCAGTCTCGTGGATGCTGTCGTTGCTCGACAAAATCGGCCATGAGCGACCCCACCCAGGGGCCGAACTTGAATCCGTGCCCGCTGCAAGGCGATGCCCAAAATACGCCTGATTCAGCTTCACCAAAGAGGAAGTCGATGTTCGAGGTGCTGGAGTAGAGACACGCCTGCGGTTCGGGTAACGGGTTTTCGATCCCCCAGCGGCGTGAGGCAAAGTCTTTCAAAAGCTCCAACTTTTCGGGCGAGAAGGGCCGGCTTTCTTGGCGCGGGTTGATCTCTTCACCAGGTGAATGGACGCCGTACTTCACGCGACTGCTCCCAGGCTCAGGGGGAAATCCGTAGATGCCATGGGGGCCATCCTCAATCCACACCGGCCCGTGGCCCTGGGCTTCAACCTCAAGATAGGCAAAGGTTTGCAGAGTCACCGAGAGGGGAAGACCAAACAGATCCTTCGCCCAGCCACCCGCGCAGATACAAACCGCATCGAACTCACGGATGAGTGCCACGGGATCGGCCACTGACTGAATGTGCAGCACGGCACCATACTCTTGGGCAAGCTGTAGCGAACCAGCGACCGCTCGTTCGGCGGAAACCCAGCCCGCGCCTGGTGTCAAGATGCCCACTTCTCCCGGCTCGGCGCGAAAAGCGGGATACACCTCCCCGATCCGGCGGTGATCCAAGACTCGATGCTCGACTCCCAAGGCTTCGAGCCCCTTTTGCATCGAAATCACATCGAGACTTGAATCTGCCCCAACATACAGCAGACCAGTTTCGTAGAGCACCTGACCCCCGAGCCGTTCATCGAGAACTTCCCACCGAGGATAGGCGTCGAGCATGATCTCGGTGTAGAAAGCATCAGGGTACGCCCGGCGCACGATCCGAGAGGCGCCGTGGGAGGATCCCTGGGCGTGAGGCAGAGGAAACTGCTCAAAAATCTTGACCTCATGGCCTCGATCGGTCAGGGCAAGCGCGGTGCTCGCCCCCATGATTCCGGCACCGACGACCGCGACTTTCATCGGCTCTCTCAGTCCATCTCCTCTTCGCCGACCATCTCGTTGCGGGTGAAGATATCGCCGTGAGTGGGGTCAAAGTAGATGGGCCGCTCGTTGCGGAGCAGGTCGATCAGAGCATGAAACTCTGGAGCCTGCATCGCGGGGAGCGGATACTCAACGCCCTGGCTGATGAGAACAATCGTGCCGCTGTGATGGTGCGCGTTCCACTTCGCCTGATAGTGGGAGACAAGAAGGGGTTGCATGCTGCAACCGATCTTACCAATCTCAGGGCTGACTTGGCTTGGCGTTTGCGTGGGGGTTGGTCAGACGCTTGGCTCGGCTAATCGGGAGCCACACAACTTCCGCCTTCCCGACGATGTTGGCCCGAGGCACCAGACCCCAGAAGCGGCTATCCTTCGAGCCGTTTCGGTTGTCGCCGATCATCAAGAAGTACCCATCGGGAATCGCCACCGGAGGCAGCTGCGCCGCAGTCTCCCAGTCGTTGATCTCGACCGGATAAGAAGGTTCCCAAGCGTTCACGCTGATCCCACCGCCGAACTGCGATTGGTACATGAGAGGGATAATCGCCTTGCCGTCTTTTTGGGGATACAGAGGAGACTTCGGTTCGCCGTATTCAACGAGTTTGAAGTTCGGCATCGTATCCTTGTTGCTCTCCCACTCCGACTTCGGAAGCGGCGACAAGTATTGAGCGTTCCGGTCGCTAATGACCTTGTAGTCCTCGTTCACGGGTTGGCCGTTACGATACAGCTCCCAATCGCGGATTTCGATCACGTCGCCAGGCACTCCGATGCAACGCTTGATGAAATCTTGCTCACCCATGTCCGGCGTGATCGCCTCCTTGGGTGGCTTGAAGACGACAATGTCGCCGAACTTCGGATCGCTCGTTCGGTAAACCCATTTGTTCGCGACAATGAAGTCGCCCACGCGGAGGGTATCCACCATGGACGGACTGGGGATAAAGAACGTTTGAATCCCGAATGGTCGAACGAGCAGGAAAACCACGACGGCGGCATAGAGCACCGCGTCGGAGATGTCGTTGATCACCCGAGCAAACGAATAGACCCCGGTTCGCTTATGAATCGGGGTCTTTCGAATATAGGGGAAGAGGGCCAATCGGACGAGGGTCAGAACTCCTGCAAACACGACAATCGTGCTGATCGGAACCCGCGCAATGCGGTCGATTGCAAAAAGGAGATCATTTGGCCGGCTTTGCGCCAGCATCTGTCCGAAAACCCATTCCACCGCGACTATCGCCTCTCAGCGACGCGCGCAGCCTTACCAACCTTGTCTCGGAGGTAATAGAGCTTGGCTCGGCGAACCTTACCGTGGCGGATCACTTCAAACTTTGCCACGTTGGTGCTGTGCAGGGGAAGGGTTCGTTCCACGCCCACACCGTTGCTCACTTTGCGCAGGGTGATGTTGCGGGCCACGCCGCCATTCTTCATCGCGATGACCAGACCTTCGAAGATCTGAATTCGCTCTTTTCCTGCTTCGCGAACCTTAACGTGGGCTCGCACGGTGTCGCCGGGTCGGATCTCCGGCAGGTCGGTGCGCATGTATTCAGCGCCGACGCTTTGTAAAATCGCTTGCTTGTTTGCCATGTGGGCCTCCATTCTGGCGTGGGGGCAACTCCCGGAGGAGCGCACAATGAACCCAGAGGCCAGGAGTCGTGACGCAGGATTATAGCAGGTCGGAGTCACCAGGCTGCAGATGGGCCCGGGAAAACAGGTCTGGTCTGTGACTTTTGGTGCGTTGGAGCTGCTGGGTTCGTCGCCATTTGGCAATCGCCGCGTGGTTTCCGCTGGTGAGCACGTCTGGTACCGCTTCGCCCCGAAACTCAAGGGGGCGGGTGTAGAGGGGGAAGCCAAGGAGCCCGTCGGAATGGCTGTCGTCCTGATGACTTTCCGGATCGCCCAGCACGCCAGGCAAAAGCCGCACGACGCTATCCGCAATGATGAGCGAGGGAAGTTCGCCTCCCGTGAGAACATAGTCGCCAATGGTGAAGCAATGAGTGGCGAGCTGCGTTCGAACCCTCTCGTCAACGCCCTCGTAGTGACCACAGATCAAGATCAGGTGATCGAACCGTGTGAGATCCCTGGCATGAGCTTGGGTGTACTTTTCGCCCATCGGGTCAGTCAGGATGATCGCGGTGTTGGGCTCAGGCTGGCAGGCACTCAGAGCCGACTCGATGAGCGGGGCCATCATGACCATGCCGGGGCCGCCTCCGTACGAAGAATCATCGACGGTTCGATGCTTGTCCTGCGCGAAATCGCGCGGGTTTTGAGCTCCAAAAGATACAACCCCGGCCCGCGACGCCCGGGCGAGAATGCTGTGCTCGGTGGCCGGCAGCACCATCTCGGGGAAGAGGGTCACGAAGTCAATTTTCATGGAGACGAGGAGGCAGGTTACCGGAGAGTGCGAGTTTTCACAACCAGATGGCCCGCCGGAACGTCAGAATAGACAGCATGTGGCTCAACATTTTCCTTGGCGCGGCGATCTCGATGGCGGAGGTCAAAACGGGGATCACCTACAACACCGTGGGAGAGACCGCCCTCCAAGCTGACTTCTACCCCGCCAAGCAAGCCGGGCCGACTCCCGCCCCGTTCGTCATCGTGATTCATGGTGGTGGCTGGATTGGAGGCCAACGGTCGGAAATGGCCGCGCTCTGCAAGCAGATGAGCGAAGCCGGACTCTCCAGCGCAACCGTGAGCTATCGCCTGGGCCCGAAGCATAAGTGGCCCGCGATGATCGAAGACGTGCAGGCCGCGGTTCGGTACTTTAGAGCCAACGCCAAGGAGTACGGAATTGACCCCAACCGATTTGGTGCGAGCGGAGGAAGCGCAGGCGGGCACCTCGCCTTGTTGCTCGGATTCCGAGACACCTGGGATCCCAAAACATCCTTTCTGCCCGATCAATCCAGCCGCGTGAAAGCCGTGTTCAATATCTTCGGGCCGACCGATCTGCGAAAGGACTTCGATCGCACCGTCGCGGGGTTTGTGTCGATGCAAGTGATCGGAAAAGCTTACGATCCTGAGAGTCCGGATGCCGCTGCCTTCAGCCCGGTGAGTTACGTCAGCAAGGACTCCGCACCCGTTTTCACCCTCCACGGGAAAGCCGATAAGCTTGTCCCGGTGATGCAGGCTCAGCGTCTCGACGAAGCTCTGAAGGCCGCAGGCGTGAAGCACGAGATGCGCTTGATCGAGGGGATGGATCACGGAGTCGATCTTCAGATCGCCGGCGTCCCAGAGGCCGTGAACGATGGGATCAAGTTCCTGGTCGATCAGCTCGGGCCAGCCACAGGATCACGCGGATGATTGCTTCTCTCGTGGCGGGTCTGGCGTTCGCCAGTGTCGGGATGCAGCACCAAGAGATCGAGCCGGACATTGAGACGCAATCTGGTCGCCTCTTCCTGATGGGAGGCGGCGACACAACGCCGGATGTCGTTGTCGCCTTCATCGGCGCCTGCGGCGGGGGCGATGCCCCGATTGTCGTTCTCAGCCAGATGCGCGAGGAGCCGTGGCGGGGCGCGGGGTCGGTTGAACTTCTGGCGGAGAACGGCGCACGCAATGTGACGCTGGTCAGCTACGTCGATATCACCGAGAACGAGCGGGCCTTGACTGAGAAAATCCTTGAGGGCGCAGCCGGCATTTGGCTGCCAGGTGGCGACCAGGAAATGTTCATGAATCGCTGGAAGGCAAGCTGGCTGAAGCCTCTTTTCGGGCGACTCGTGCGGAAGGGCGTGAACTTCTTCGGCACCAGCGCAGGGGCGATGATGATGTCCGATCCTATGATCTATGGCCCGGGCGGCGAACCAGATACGGTCCAGATCGGCGAGGGAATCGGCCTGGTCCCTTTCCTGGTGGACACGCACTTTGTCGAGCGCAACCGCATGGCTCGCCTGCAAAACGGAATCCAGCAGATCTCCGCCAAGAAAGCCCTCGGGCTCGATGCCGGGGAGTGGGTCATGGTGCGCGACGGCAAGATCATCCAAGCCAAGGGCAATCCTTGGACGTACGGGATGTAGGTTCGCCTACGGCGTAAACCGTCGGCGAACCTTGAACTCCGGCATCGGCACCAGCGGAGTGTCTTGCCGCACGGGGGCGTTGCTGTTCGCGACCATCGCCTGCATCCTCATTTCAACATCCCGGGCGAATTCCATGAACTGAGATTCGAACTCAGTCTGCATCTCCTGCATATCGTCGAGGAGTTTGAGGATGATGTCCACCCCTGCCAGATTGACCCCCATTTCCTGGGTGAGTCGCTGGATTTGGCGAACGCGCTCGATATCATCTTCGCTGTAAAGTCGATTCTTCGCCCCAACGCGGGCAGGCACGACGAGCCCGAGCTTTTCGTATTGCCGAAGGGTTTGGGGGTGGATCGCGCAAAGTTCAGCGGCCACGCCGATCATGTAAACGGGTTGCTTTCGATTCCTCATGATTGCGCTTCTCGTTGCTTCTGAATCTGGGCGAGCAACTCTTTTTCCTTCTCGGAAAGATCCTTCGGTACGGTGATCCGGATGCGGGCATGGAGGTCACCAACCGACTTGCCCGGGCCGTGGAGCCCCTTCTCTCTGAGTCGAAGCACTTGCCCCGACTGGCTTCCGGCAGGAATCCGGGCGATCACCGAGCCTTCCAGAGTGGGAACCTTGGCTTCTCCGCCGAGGGCCGCGGCCAGATAGTCGACCGGGAGATCCAACTCGAGATCGTGCCCCTTGCGTCGAAAGATTGGATCCTCTGGGACGGTGACCATGACATAAAGATCACCCGCCCGACCGTTCGATCCCTTGCCCCCACCGCCGGAGACACGCAGCTTCTTCCCAGATTCCATCCCTTGGGGAACGGTGACATCGACCTTGCGCTGGCGCCGCTGAGTTCCTTGCCCCTGGCAGCGTGGGCAGGTGGTGATCTGTTGAGTCGTCATCATCACGGTTCCCGCGCCGCCGCAGGTTTCGCAGGCATCCTGGACTTCGTATGTGAGGCTGCGCCGGGTTCCCGAATCGATCTCACGGAGGCTCACGCTTAGCGACTGCTCAATGTCTACGGGGGGGATTTGTCGGGCACGCATCCCGCCGAACCCGGCACCCCCACCAAAGGTGTCGAAGATCTGCTCGAAAATCGTCTCGAAACCTGAGCCCCCCATGCCTCCATAGGGGTTCCCGCCGCCGGTTCCCATCCCGCCGAACGACTCCCAGTTCTCTCCAAACTGGTCGTACTTGGCGCGCTTTTCCGGATTACTCAGAACTTCGTAGGCTTCGGAGACCTCTTTGAACTTGGCCTCGGCCTCCGGGTTGTTCGGATTGACGTCTGGGTGATACTTGCGGGCGAGCTTGCGATATGCCGCCTTGATCTCCTTTTCATCCGCCCCCCTCGGGACACCGAGCATTTTGTAATAGTCTTTGCCTGTACGAGTACCACGCTCAAACACTTGAGTCACCTACACTTAAGTGACACTCCAGCGGCCGATTTGGTTGCAGGTCACAGAGAAGTCCCAAGATTTTGCCGTCTTGTCCCTTGTTTCCGCTAATTGAGCGAGGAAGGGCGCAATGAGGCTCAATAACCTGACTTTTCAACTAAGGATAGGCTCATCTTGGGCCAAAGATTTTGACTGTGAACCTGGCGAGTCTTGAGATACGAATGGCGCGGAGCGAGAATCTTCCCGTGCTCCCCCAGGCCGTCAGCCAGGTGATGAAGCTTGCCGACGATCCCAATTCGTCGCAAAAGGATCTTGAAAAGGCCTTTGAACGTGATCCCGCGATCACCGCGAAGATTCTGAAAGTGGCCAACTCAGCGTACTACGGCGGAACGCAGGTGCCGACGATCGGTCGCGCGATTAGCTTCCTTGGAATGACCACGATCCGGTCGCTCGTCGTGGGAGTGGCTTTCCAGCAAGTGGTGGGGAACCGCACCGAGGTTCGCGGATTCGACAAACTCGTTTACTGGCGACACTCCCTCGCCACGGCGGTGAGCAGTCGCATCCTGGGCAAACTCACCATGCCTGCGAAGAGCGAAGAACTCTACTGCGCCGGAATGATGCACGACATCGGACTGTTGATCCTGGAACGGTTCCTGCCCAAGGAACTCGAGGAGTCGATCGAACTCTCGACAAAGTCCGGTCGCCCTCTGTTGGAGTGCGAGAAGAAGTTCATGGACTTCGATCACCTCGAAGTCGGGAGCCTGTTGACCGAGAAATGGGGGCTGAGTGATCTGATCATCCAGGCGATTCGGCACCACGATGCTCCGAACAACGACCGAGCGTTCAACGAGACGACAAAGCTTGTTCACTTTGCCAACAAGATCGCCGACTTTGCCGGATACCCCTGCTTCGGAGCCCAGGTTCCTCTGACCGAAGAGCAGCTCGCCAAACAAACCGGCCTGCCCCAAGCTCAGATCCCTGTGATTCTCCAGGTGGTTCGGGCCGAGCTCGACAAGGCCCAAGATTCTTTCAAGATTGCCGCCTAACTGATCGTGCCCCGCATCCTTGCCGGAAATGGTCTCACTGCCGGATATTCGGGAACGAGCGTGGCGCAGCAGGTGTTCAGCAATCTGAGAGGTAGAATCCGCTCACTTCCATGCTCTTCAAAAGAGTGTCCTCGCACCGTGACCGCTTCCAACGAGAGGCGCAGGCGGTCTATCCGTCGGTGTACGGCACGGCACTCCGTCTGACGCGCGACCGTGAAGAAGCTGAGGATCTCTCTCAGGAAGCGATTGTCCGCGCTTACGAGGCCTTCGACCGATTCGATGGCCAGAACTTCAAGGCGTGGATTCTGCGCATTCTCACCAACCTTTACATCAATAAATATCGACGCAAAAAGCGCACAGGCACCACGGCCTCGCTGGATGATGACGAGAACCTCTTCGAGCCCATGGCTCCGGCGGAGGAATCGCCCGACCGGGTGATGTTCGACAATCTGATGGGCGCGGAAGTGGAAGAAGCCCTGAGCCGAGTGCCAGAGATTTTCCGCACCGCCGTGATCCTCAGCGACATCGAAGGGATGACCTACGATGAGATCGCGGAGGCCACGGATGTGCCTGTCGGCACGGTTCGGAGCCGAATTGCCCGGGGAAGATCGGCTCTTCGCGCGGCGCTGGAACGATATGCCATTGAACAGGGTTACATAAAACAGGGAACACCGGATTAACTAGGATAAGCAACGAATGAACGACCCGAGAGAACTGATGCATGGTTTGGCCGATGGCCATCTCTCGCCCGAGGAGCACCAAGAGGCGATGCGCCTGCTGGCCGAACAGCCGGAGCTCCAACGCGAGCTTGAATGGGCGAGAACCTTGAAGGCGACCTTGAGGACTTCCTGCAAGAACGAAGCCCAGGACGCCGCGTGGAACAAATGCATCGGGCGGCTCGATGAGCTCGATCGCTCGAAGCGGCACACCAGTTTCGTGAGCAAGTACGCCTGGGCACTCTGCGGTGCCCTGATGCTGATCATCGTTGCCGGTGGCGTGGCGAATCGCGCGGTCGGCTCGAAGACTCTGGACTCCACGCAGGTCGCGAGCCTGCTTGATCCGTTCTCTGCGAACTCATCTGATTCGCGAACTGCGATGCGCATGGCCGCCCCCGACCTGGATGCCGCCAAGAACCTGAATCTTCGTGAGTATCAGGTGACGAGCCAAGCCAGCGGCTTGGTCGATGGGCGTCCGTTTGTCCGGCTCGGATTGCGAGACTCGGTTGGCCTCGGCGGTCTGGCTCTCGTGCTGATTAAAGATGCGGATCGCATTGCGGGGCTCGATCAACCGACCGGTCACGCCGGATTCACCAGCGGCAAGCTGAACAATATGAACTGCGTGAGCTGGGTGGTGTCGGGCCACACCGTGGTTCTGCTGGGCGAGCGCAGCACGGAAGAGCTCGTCCAAATGGGTCGCGGCATGCTTTCGCGATAACGAGTTTTGGTGGATGCCCTTGAGCCTCGCCGCGAGGTCGAAGTGGCGAATTCGCATCTTAGGAACCGCTTTCTCGTTCTTGGCGTCCTCGTGTTGGCGCTGATGCTAAGCGTCGGGGCGTTCCAGACTTTCCAATTCGTTGTCCTTGAGTCTTACCGAGTAAATTCTGCCCATTTTCGGGAAGAGGCTCGTGTACGCGAGGCTCTCTCCGCTTCAGGGACCGACTTGTCTCCATACGACATCGAGGAGAGCAGTAGAGTCGCTCAGAAACTCGGATATTCGCTGAAAGAGCCGATCCTGCATGCAGGAGCAGGAACGGGGCGCGGATATCGTTTGAGCAGGGAAGAGGGCGTATCGGTTTTCATTGGCACACGCTACGAACTCCAACTTCGACTGCACTCTTCTTGAGGAACCAAATTCCAGGTTACGACCGGGGCGCTTCACCCGCCAAGCCGGGAAGCTTCACGGCCTGCCCACGAAGCTGCACGCTAGACGTGGCGCTGCGGGGAGCATCCTATTCGAGGAGAACCATGATTTTCTGGGAGTTCCAGAGAATTCCAACCAAATCGAGTGAAGACCTGTTGTATGCTGTTGTTGCAATGTTCGGGGATGGCGCACGAAAGTTTGTGGTTCGCATCTTGCATGCCCAGGAGTGCTACGCGTGATCATCGCCATCACGATCCTCGCGGCGCTGACGGTTTCGCCCATGATTGAGGATCCCGTTCTGCCGACTTGGGTGGATTTGAGCCTCGAACCAGCAAACGACGCGTACCAAAAAATCCTGGACGAGGTTCGACCGGCTTTCGGAAAAGACGGATTCATCGACATTCCCAAGGTGTACTCGGAATTTGAAGAATCGGCGGAAGCCTACCTCGCCTCTCCTGACGACTCGCTGTTGTTGATGAGGGCACTGTCATGGATGGAGGTTCTCAGTTCAGATTTCCGGGGCGATTCGGCGCGATTCGACGGGCCAATTGTGGGAAGGTTTTTCGCACAGTTAAATCAGTACGTCACTCCGATCCCATCTTTTGCCTTTGTGCGCACCCGCGCCATTTTCAGCTCCGAGAGTGGCACAGACAAGAGCTTTACGCACTTTCGCGTGCTCGAAAAGCTTTACCAAAAGTCGCCCGGGGATACAGAGTTGGAACTTGCTTACCTGAAGTGGGCTTCCTTGCGGCCCGCTGCAGATCGAGATGCGCTCGTCAAGCTGGCTCAGAAGCAGGAAAACCTGCAGTTTCGGAATGCAACGCGGCAGATGGATTTGTGGATGGTCTACCACTCTCTCGCTCACAAGCCACCTCGTCGACGCGATCTCCTCGACAAGTCGTATGAACTCTGGGCGCGATTCTTCCAACTGTTGCCAGAGGGCCACCCGCTGAACACCCGCGACAAGCGGCGAGAGGAAGCCGGATATATCAAGGAAACTTACGACCGTTGGGCGTCTTGGGAGGGCAGATGACGACGAAGCTTCCGCTGCAACGAGCCCGCGCACTCACCGTCGCGGGGTGCGTCCTTGTGGCGCTGGCTCTGGGCGGATTCCTCTTCGCACAAGGGTATCAGGTCAATTTGCTCGACAAGGCACTCTACGAAGCGGCCCAGCGGGGCGATTCAGCGGCGGTAATCAACCTCCTCGACCGAGGGGCGAACCCGCAGTACCGCTCGGCCTCGGGAGAAACCGCGTGCGATGCGGCGGAAAAGATCGACCGCAAAGACATCGTCCACATGATCGGCATCTACGGAGGGTGCACGGCAAAATGAACTTCCTCGAAGACACTCCATACTTCTGGCCCGCGCGCATCGCACTCTCGTGCCTGTCGCTCTATGTCGGCTATCGGATTTGGAAGCATTTCTGGGGGGTATGAGTTGGAAGGGAGATTGGAAGGGGGCATAGCGTCCGAAGCTTGGAAAGGCTGCTGAAGATATGGAGGCGTTCGCTGGGAAAATCGAGGACTTTCAATCTCGAGTCACCTACCCGTCGCGAGTTTGAGCCCTGGGATCTCCCCAGCTCGAATCCGGTCACGATTGACTTCTGCGGGCTCAACTACGAGGAGTGCACGATCACCATCCCGACGCGAAATGCCGAGTTTGTCGGCTGGCGATTCGAGCGGATGCGACAAGGGGACAACTGGTGGCTCGCCGGCCTCACCTTCGAAAACTGTCACTTCATCGATTGCGATCTATACGCAACGCAGTTTGAGGAGTGCACGTTCATCAACTGCACGATCCGCAATACTCGGCTGGCGAATGTGGGCTTTGATCGGTGCCAATTTAATCAGTCCTGGTTCGAGAACTGTCTCCTGGTGACCTGCTTTCGCGGCACCAACGAGCAGCACGTTCGCTCATTGATTCGCAACGGCACTGCGGAAGTCGAATTGTCGACGCCAGAAGGGAAGAGCCCTGATCAGGAAATCTTTGCAAGGTCACTGGCCATAAAGGGCAAATGGTACGACGAATACGGCACGATTCGCGCCCTGCCTCCGCTGGATACCGCGGAACGCTCTCCAGGAGATGAGCAGCAGTGAATCTCGTCCAGCTTGTGGCATATTCTCTTCTGTCATTCCTGATCCTGATTCCCGCGATGCGGTTTGGGTGGGAAGGCTTCCTCCTGGGAACGATTCTCTTTCTGTTGCTCGGCGCGCCGCTCAGAGACCTTATCGGGCTTCCGCTTCGATGGGTGATTCCCGCAGCGCCGAGTTGCAGACTCGGGCGCTTCGAGTCTGCGGTCTGGTTCATTCAGCCGCTGTTGTGGCGATATCCCGGCGGATTGGAGCGAACGATCCACGAGGCCACCGCTTGGCACCTGAGGCGCGATCTCCGGGTGTGGTTTCAAAATCCGCTCGACATCGGGCGAATGTGGTTTGTCTGGCCGGGCTCGGACGGCCGGATTCATGCGTACGAATCAGTGTGGCCGCACCTGTTTATCGTCCGGTGGAGTGAGTCGTCAGAAAAGGTGAGAGAAGATCTTGCCGTGGCGGATCGGCATGGCTTTCTAAGAAGTAAGGAACGGAATGAGTAGTTACAAAAGATTGGTTTTCGGGCTCTTGCTCATCGCAGTCGCGTTCGCAGCGTACGTGGTTGGCTTTGGCGCGGGATGGAATTTCGGACTTCCGACCAAACACCCCCTACCTGCGGGATCGGTTGTCACGCGGAGCAGTAGTGGCGAGTTGACACTTCAGATAGGCACTCCCTTGCCGGGCGCGAACGCCTTTTCGGTGCCGAGCATCTCCCAGGATGGGTGCGTAGTCACCTGCTCTATCGTGTCGTTTCCTGGTACGCCATTTACAAGCTCCGGGGAGATGCATCTCATGATGGAGTGGCAAGAGAGTACTTTTCGCAAGGAGTGCCCCGCAGGCGAAATCAAGTTCGTGACTCAAAACAAGCAACGGGAGACTGTTACCATTTCAAGAAAATAACCTTCGCGAGGCAGGGGCGGCCCGGTTGACTCGAAGTCCCAAGACCCCCGTGACCTTCACCCCATCCTCGCGTATCCTAAGGTCAGAGCTCAAGCGACGAGCCTGCTCGCTGGGGGTGCCCGAATGGGCTGAGATGATGCGGAATGGACCGCACGATCCCCTCGAACCTGATCCAGGTCATGCTGGCGTAGGGAATGCGATCAAGTGCACCGCATCTCACGGGTCTCCCGCGAGGCGAACGCACTGCTAAGCATCCGCGCAGCAGTGCTTCGCCGCCGACAGCCGGAGAACCTATGAGAAAAGCATTTACGCTCATCGAACTCCTCGTCGTCATCGCCATCATCGCGATTTTGGCCGCCATCCTTTTCCCGGTCTTTGCCCAGGCCAAGGAAGCCGCCAAGAACACCGCTTGCCTCAGCAATGCGCGGCAGGTGGCCATTGCGAGCAAGATCTACATCAGCGATTACGACGACACGATGCCCATCTTCATGGCGTATCAGACCGATCCCGCTCCGTTCCAACCCGGGCACGAAGGGGTCGAGATGCTGATTCTGCCGTACACGAAGAACAAAGACATCTTCCGCAGCCCGCTGGATGTTGGGGGCCCCTACACCAACCGCGAGACTGGCAAGAGCAGCTACTGGGCGGCCTTTGGCAGCAGCTATCGCTTCACCAAGTGCCTCCACACTCTGGTGGCCGGGTACAGCAAGAGCTATCAAGGCGACCCAGGGGCAACTCAGAGCTGGACGGTCACCGAGACGATGCTCGAAGATCCTTCGAACAGCCGTCTGATGCGGGCGGAAATGCTCCCGTTCTTCACTCGCGCCAGTGGGAATGAGCGGCCGGACTGCAGCCGCTACGGCTACGACTGCGACGCCCCGAACGACTTCTACGGTCGCTGGTCCTCGCGCGGGGGCTCGCTGATCTTCGCCGACGGCCACGCCAAGTTCCTCACCGGAGCCGGGCAGTTTGACAACACCGTGGTTCATCCCAGCGGAGCCAAGTCGGGAGATCCCCACCCAACAGACGGAACCTGGTACTGGGCTTGCGACTGATCGCCCCTTAGTGCAGAAACAAGGAACCCCTCGGCCCGATCCGGGTACCGAGGGGTTCTTGGTTTGAAGTTACGCTCCGCCTACTGGCAGGCTTCGCACTCCTCGCCGTTGAGCATGGCCTGGATGGAGCAGGACATTTTCTCTTCAGCGGTGAAGGTCTTGACCGGGGCGGCTTCTTCGGCGAAGAGTCCACCGCTGACCGGGGCATTTTCTTCCGCCACCGGAGCGGTTCCGACGACTTCGCTGACCACCGCCATCGATCCACCCGTGTTGGCGACGCCTTCTCGCACCTGCTTCTTCACCGCAACCGTAGCCTTTTCGATGTTCGAAGCACCCAGCGTTCGCAGGTAGTAGGTGGTCTTGAGGCCGGTGCGCCAAGCGTGGCGATACATGTGGCTCAGCGTTTTGAGATCCGCTTGACCCAGGAACAGGTTCAGAGACTGGCTCTGGTCGATCCACTTCTGCCGTCGCGCCCCTGCGTTGATGATGAACTCATAATTGATGGCAAAGGCGGTCAGGTACTTGACCTTGAGATCCTCGGGGATGCCTTCGATATCGGCCAGTTCGCCATCGAAATACTTCACCTGATCGATGATTTCCGGCGTCCAGAGCCCCCTTGCCTTGAGATCCTCGACCAGGAACGGGTTGACGACCACGAAGTCGCCGCTGAGGTTGCTCTTGACGTAGAGGTTCTTGTACATCGGCTCGATGCACGGGCTGGTGCCCATGATGTTCGCGATGGTTGCGGTGGGAGCAATCGCGAGGACGTTGCTGTTGCGCATTCCCTGCTTGGCGATCTTCTCGCGCACCGGAGCCCAGTCCAGCTTGCCGCCTCTGGGAACCTCGACGGGGACTCCTCGCTCGCGCTCTAGAATCTCCAAGGTGTCCTGCGGGAGCAATCCACGATCCCACTTGGAGCCTTTATAGGTGCTGTAGGTTCCTCGTTCGGCGGCGAGATCGCTGCTCGCCTCGTATGCGTAGAAGGCAATCGCTTCCATCATTTCATCGCTGAAGTCCACCGCTTCCTCGCTCGCGAAGTCGATGCCCTTTTGGAAGAGAGCGAAGTGCAGACCCATCACGCCCAGACCGATTGGTCGGTGCTTGATGTTGGAGTTCTTCGCCGCATCGGTGGGATAGAAGTTGATGTCGATCACGTTATCCAGCGCGCGCACTGCGATCCGCACGGTTTCGCGGAGCTTGGCGTGGTCGATTTCGCCAGTCGGCAAGAGGTGATTGTCGATCAGGATGCTGCCGAGGTTGCAGACCGCTGTCTCATCCGCGCTGGTGTTGAGGGTGATTTCCGTGCACAGATTGCTGCTGTGGATCACGCCCACATGGTCTTGCGGACTGCGCAGGTTGCAGGGATCCTTGAAGGTGATCCAGGGGTGTCCGGTTTCGAACAGCATCTTGAGCATCGCCTTCCAGAGCTCAAGTGCCTCGATCTTGCGGCCCCAGAGCTCGCCCCGTTCGGCCTTGGCTTCGTACTCCGTGTAGCGCTTTTCGAACGCTTCGCCGTAGAGATCGTGAAGATCCGGGGTTTCGTTGGCGCGGAAGAGCGTCCAGTGCTCGCGAGCCTCCATCCGCTTCATGAACAGATCCGGAATCCAGTTCGCGGTGTTCATGTCGTGGGTACGGCGTCGCTCGTCGCCCGTGTTGCGACGGAGTTCGAGGAAGTCGAAGATGTCGTTGTGCCAGCTTTCCAGGTAGGCACAGCCCGATCCGGCTCGCTTCCCGCCTTGGTTCACCGCGACGAGCTGGTCGTTGTGCATCTTAAGGAAGGGAATGACGCCCTGGCTCTCGCCGTTCGTGCCTTGGATGTATCCGCCCGTCCCGCGGACGCTCGTCCAGCTTCCGCCGAGTCCACCCGCCCACTTGCTGAGGAACGCGTTTTCCGCGATGCCGCGCAGCATGATGCTTTCGATGCTGTCATCGACCTTGTAGAGGTAGCACGAGCTGAGTTGGCTGCGCAGGGTTCCGCTGTTAAACAGGGTCGGGGTGCTGCTGCAGAATCGTCGGCTCTTGTAGAGGGTGTAAAGCTCAATCGCCCGATCCTCGCGGTTCTCTTCGAGGCGGAAGAGACCCATGGAAACGCGCATCCAGAACATCTGAGGCGTTTCGAGGCGCACGGCCGGCTTCACCGTTTTGTCGGTGATGAGGTAGCGATCGTACAAGGTTTGGACGCCGAGGAAGTCGAAATCGAGGTCAGCCGTCGGGTCGAGAGCCGCCGCGAGCTTCGCGAGGTCGAATCCTCGCATGTCTTCGGCCAGGCGGTCGATCTCAATCGCTCGGTTGATATACCGCGTGAAGGCGCGGGCGTGGAACGACTTGAGCTGCTCAATGCCATCGCGCACGATGTCCCACCCAAGGACTTCCTCATAGACATAGGTGAGGAGGATGCGCGCGGCGAAGAATCGGAAGTCGGCATCGCGCTCCATCAGGGTCTTCGCGTTCATCACGATGAGCTTGCGCAGGTCACGTAGAGGGATGTCGCTGGTGATCGAGCGGCGGAGTTCAACCTCGATCTTGTCCCGGCTCATCGAGATGTTGAGGCCGATAAGAGCAAAGTCGATCCGGCGTCGCAGATCTTCGCCATCCCAGAAGATGCTGTTGCCCGCTTCGTCGACCACCGAGACCATTTCGAACTGATCGTTCGCCGGGTTCGATTTCTCGGAGAGACGCATCATCGCGCGCTGGGCTCGGTATGTGATGTACCCCTCAGCGACCTTGAAGTGGCCGCGTCGCATCAGCTCTTCCTGAACCAGATCCTGCACGGTTTCGATGCCGACGTAGGCATTGCCTGCGTTGCGCACCTTTTCGCCGACGGCTTCGGCGATCTCCACTGCGGGTTCGCTGTTCAGACCTTGACTGAGGAAGGCCTTACGCACGGCGATCTCGATCTTGTCGAGATTCCAGGGAACCACCTGGTTGTTTCGGCGGATCATCTTGATCACCGAGGTGGGGGTTTCGGACTTTGGCAAGCGGGAGCGCTGGCTGACCAGCGACTTGGCAATATCAAAAGCACCTGCTTCGATCAGAACAGCCTCGATGAGCACGGAGAGGTCGTATTCACTGATCGTCAGGCGGTCGCCGCCAAGGGTGCCGAGTCGATCGACAACGTCACGGGCGATGCGCCCAGCGAACTTGCGATTCTCGGCGGTGTCGAGATCATCCTGGCCTTGGGCGAGCAACACGGCGGCCATCGCATCCCCGACAATATCCCCGACCATGCCGACTTGGAAATCGCGCTCGCCTTGACCACCGACAAGGCGGATTTCCTTGTCCATGGTGAGGGTGCGCGCGATCTCCGAGCCCCAATCGAGTCGGGGGCGTTCGGCAGTGGACATCAAGGCGTACCTCTTGAGTTCCAGGTCGCGGATCGTGTTGCTTGTGCTCATCGTTACAAAGTCCTTTTGTCGTTCATGTTGTGGCGGTCATTCGGCACGCTGCTCACCTGGAGGCGCCAATGCCTCGCTCGGAACGGCGGAGGAGAGCCCGCGAGCCTCTCCTGCCCGGAGAGTCGGGGCGTCCGATCCTGCGCCTTCCGTTGCAGCGGAACCGAATGTCAACCACGGCCTTTTCAGGCCAAGATCTTGGGGCCTAGTATTCTTACCGACCCCAACATCCTGTGTTCCAGACGGAGACCATACACAAGATGGCGCACTTTTTTAGAAAATTCTTCAAACCGGTTTGCCACCACTTCTTTCCACTCCCTGGGGACAACTCCTGTGCGTCAGCCCGATTTGAACCTGGGCCCCGATATCCAAAAGTATACACACGTCTACTACAAAATGCAAGGCCCTGATCAAGAAAGCTTCACGACCGTCACAAACCCATTTTCGACCACGCCGCGCGCAGGTCTTCTGCCGAAACTTCGCCTTCGCGCTCCCAGAGAATGACCCCATTTCGCACAAAGAACAGCCGAGGAACCCCCACGACCCCCCACCGATTCATCATCGAAAAGTCCGGATCCATGAGCACGGGCCATTCCGGTTTCTTCGTGCGCAGTTCTTTCCGGAGCTCGGCCAAATCATCATCGACGCTCACCGCCAGCATCTCGAACTTGTCGCCGCGCTTTTCCCGAACAAACGCCTCGACCGTCGGCGCAATCTTCTTGCAGGTCGTACACCAAGTCGCCCAGAACTCGACCAGATACACCTTGTCTTGCTTGAGCGAATTCAGCTTCCAAGTGACACCCTTCGTGTCCATCACACCCAGTTCCGGGGCCTTGTCGCCCGCTTTCAAAACAACTCGTGCCGGAGGGGCCTCCCCCAGCACGAGAATCGAAACGAGGGAAGTCAGCATCAGAACCCCATGGAGACGCTGAATCCCCAGTATTGCGTCTTGGCGTAGAGCAGGCTCACGGCGGTTTTGTCGAACATCCGGGTGAAGAGCCAGTGGGTGTAGTCGCCGTCGTTGATGACTTGCAGCACATGGTCGTTGCCAAACCCGAAGTTCACACCGAAGGGGGCGACCGTTTTGCCTTCGTAGGTATTCGTCTTCACGCTCACAAACGGGGTCACGCTCGAACCTGGAACCGTTTTGGCAAAGGTGACAAAGAACGCCTGGCCGTGCGGAGTACTCAAGCGATCGCTCGCCATGCCGAAGACGACGCTCGGATGATTCTTGCCTTGCGGAGATGCGAACCAGGTCGCGCGCGGCATCACGAGAGCGTCACCGTCACTCGTACGGAGCCAGTCGAAGAAGTTCTCACTCGCGGGGATGACCGGGTGGGTTCGCGAGTCGCTTCCGCTGCGCTCAATGCCGAAGGTCAGTCGAGGAGTCACGGCGTAATCCAAGGTAAAGCGATGCCGAGGTGCGACCTCTGGCGTTCCCACATAGCGATAGCCAAACATCCATTTCGCGGCCAGCCCGTCGCCCGTCATCAGGCGCGCCTCGCCGGCGCAACCGGCACACGTCGGAGCCATCGCATGGGTTTGTTTCGCCGGAGCTTTACCTCCTCCGACGGGACGAATCGCACTTGCGACCTCCGCGACATACTTCGCCGGTTCGGCCTTGAACATGGCGTCGCATCCGGCGCAGCAGAAGTAGTAGCGAACGCCGTTGTAGTCGGCATAGCCGCTCGCCTGGGCGGGGTTCTCCACCGTATTCTTCATCACCGGACACTTGAGCGACTCTTTGCCCGGCATCGCGATGTACGTGCCGGGGAACTCACGGAAGGCCTCCGCGTTCTCTTTGCTGGCAAACGGGTACCGAATTCCGCGAAGGGTGATGACCTCTGCGGCGTCGGCAATTTCGAGACGCGCGTGGCTCACGGGGTCGAAGAGGAAGTCCGCGACGGGGGCTTTGCCTTCGGCAGCTTTCTCGAGGAAAGTCGTCGGCGAGGCAAGGAACTCGTCATCGCATCCGTCGCAGCAGAATCGTACCAAGAGACTTCCGTAAAAGACGGAAATACTAGAGGCAGAAGTCGGGTTACCCATGACAGGGCACACGGTTTCAGGGTCGGTCTTCGTCGTGTCGGCAAAGGACACGGCACTCAAGGCCAGGAGAGCGAGGCTCAATAGGGTGAATTTTTTCATCGAAAGGTCGGATCACGGTCGGGCCAGAGGGGTGATCTGGCAAGCGAAAGATGTGATCAGACAGCCGGAGGGCCGCGTGGGGAATCAGGAGACGGCCCGATGTCGGGCGGGGCGCGGGTGGAGCGGCAGGGAAGGGGCAAGCGAGGACTCGCCTGCACTTCCCGCTCAGGGAATTCGATGGGCGATTCGAGCAGAGCGAGAACCACCACGGATGCCGGACTCGCGGCCAGGATGATCGGTTGGTCGCCGGATGAATCGGGAGCGGCGAGACAAGCACAGGAATCTTGGATTCCTGCCTCGCACCCACAGGCATCCACCGGTTGCTCACAGCAACTTGATGCCGTGGCCTTGTGGAATTCTTGGCACGATCTCCAGGCCTGAGCGATCCCGGGCATCGCGAACAAGATGCCAAGAAGCCCCCAAAGGGCCAGCCGGGTCGGAATCAGACGGCGCATGGAACTGCGTTCAACTATTGTAACTCAAGTCACACGAAGGAGGTTCCAGGGCGCACAAATCTCGCAGAATGAGCCATGTCTTCTCTTACCCGCGAAAAGCTAGCGCAAGCAGTGGCTCTGGTTCCTCGATCGGGCGCAGATCTCTGGCTGACTTTCGTCCGCGAGACGAGCGCAGCGGGCGATCCCGCCTTGCCTCTGATCCTCGATGGCGGTCTGACCTGGCAAAGCGCCCTGATGGTGAGCGCGACGGGCGACAAGGTTGCGGTGGTGGGGAACTACGATGCAGATCCTCTCATCGCCAGCGGCGACTGGGATCGAGTTGTGCCCTACGTCCAAGACATCGCCCCGGTTCTTCGAGAAGAACTGGCGAAGCTCCTCCCCAGCGGCGGAAAGATTGCCGTGAACATGAGCGAGAGCGACGTGATGGCCGATGGCTTGACTCACGGGATGTTTGTTGTCCTCACCAAGATCCTCGACGGGCTTCCATACGAGCTTGTCTCGGCGGAACGAACCGTCATGGCCCTGAGAGGGATCAAGTCGAGCGAGGAACTCGCGCGAATCCGTGAGGCTTTGTCGGAAACGGTAACGATGTTCGGCGACATCGCTTCCTTTGCTAAGATCGGAGTGACGGAGCGCGCGGTCTACAACCACGTTCACGCGTTGGCCAAGGAGCGAGGCCTGGGGTTCTCATGGGATCCCCACGGCGATCCGATCGTCAATTCCGGCCCCGATTCGATGATCGGCCACGGGATTCCCAGCGACACGATCACAATTCAGCCCGGGCACATCTTCCACATCGACCTCGGCTTGACCAAAAACGGTTACTCCAGCGATATCCAGAGGTGTTGGTTTGTGGGAGATTCCGTGCCCGAGGACGTCACCCATGCTCTGGAGAGTGTCAAGCGCGCGATTCGAGCCGGTTTTGCCCTTCTCAAGCCGGGAGTCCAGGGTTGGGAAGTCGATGCGGCGGCGAGGGCTTCCCTCATCGCGGATGGATATCCCGAGTACATGCACGCCCTGGGGCACCAGGTTGGCCGCGTGGCGCATGATGGCGGCGCGATTCTCGGGCCGAAGTGGGAGCGGTATGGGAACACCCCGATGATCCCCGTGGAAGAAGGCGAGGTCTACACGATTGAGCTGGGGATCACGGTGCCGAATCGCGGATATCTGGGCCTGGAAGAGATGGTCGTCGTGAGGGCCGATGGCGCGGAGTGGTTGATTCCTCCGCAGGAGTCCATGCCGCTCCTGTGAGCCCTGATTTCTGATCGCGACTTCGTGGATTCTCTAAAAATTTACATTTTCCAGCCAACACGATCCTGAGCCCGGTTTCCCAGCCCGAAACCGGGCCAGCCGGTAGAATAGCGGAACCCCTATGAATGAGAATGGCACTCCTTCGGCGTCCGCCGATGCGCCTGTCAACCAAGCCACGGCAGACGCGATGACTCCCGAAGACACCACTCCCAGCACCGAAATCCCCCCGGTGCTCGATGATCGCGACACGATGATTGCGGCCCTCCAGATGGAGCTCGAATCCCAGAAGGATCAGATGCTTCGCGCGATGGCAGAAGCTCAGACGATTCAGCGTCGTCTGCGCACCCAAATGGAGCAGGATCGTAAGTACGCGGCGGAGCCTCTGGCTCGAGAGCTCGTGGTCGCGCTGGACAACTTCACGCGCAGCATCAAGGCCGCCGAAGCCGGCGCGAGCGCAGAAGCGATTTTGGACGGCGTTCGATCCATCGAATCTCAAATCCGCAAGGCGTTGGAATCGGTTGGCGTGAAGAAGGTCGAATCCGTTGGACAAGTTTTCAACCCCGAAGTTCACGAGGCAATCGTTACCCACGAAACCGACGAACACCCCGACGAAACTGTGCTCGACGAAATCGAGGCAGGCTACATCATCCACGACCGCGTCCTCCGGCCCGCTCGCGTCCGCGTGAGCAAACAGCCGGAATAAACCACTATGGGCAAACTCTTTGGCACCGATGGCGTTCGAGGAGTCGCCAATGAAAAACTCTCCCCGGAACTGGCGTTCCAGATTGGTCAAGCGGCGGGACGCTGGCTGATCGCTCAGCCCGATATCCCGAATCGCGTCGTGCAGGGTCGTGATACTCGGCGATCTGGCGCGATGCTGGGTGCGGCTCTGGCAGCAGGTTTCTGCAGTGTCGGGGTCGATGCGGTCAGCCTGGGCATCGTGCCGACGGGCTGCATCAGCTGGGTCGCTCGGCATCAGGAATACGGCCTCGGCGCGGTGATCTCGGCCAGCCACAACCCCGCTCCCGACAACGGGATCAAGCTGATGACCAGCGAGGGAACCAAGATCTCCGCCGAAGGTGAGGAGTTCATCGAATCGCACCTGGGAGCGACGCTGGAGTCTCGACCAACCGGCGGCAGTGTTGGCCTCCTGACGACTCCCCGCGAAGAGATCAGCCTCTACGAAGACTGGCTCCTCAGCCTGGTTCCGGAGAAGCTGGACGGGCTCACCGTGGCGATCGACGCCGCCCACGGAGCAGCTTACGAGCTCGGCATCCGCGTGTTCGAGCGACTCGGGGCAAAGGTCATCTCGACGGGCACCAGCCCGGATGGGATGAACATCAACGAAGAGGGCGGCGCGACCAAACCCGGCACGATTCAAGATCTGACCCAGGTTCACAAGGCTGATCTCGGCGTGGCTTACGATGGCGATGCCGACCGCGCAGTCTTCTCGGACAGCGAAGGTCGGCTCATCAACGGCGACCGAACCATGGCAATCTGGTGCGCGCACTGGGCCAAGCATGGCGGACTCGATCCTGCGGCGGTTGTCGGTACGGTGATGAGCAACGGCGGGTTTGAGGCCTACATGCAGTCGCAAGGCATCTGGGTGCATCGCACCGATGTCGGCGACAAATACGTGAGTGCCAAGCTCCGGGAAATCGGAGGGCGCGTCGGCGGCGAGCAGAGCGGCCACATCATCTTCCCCGAACACGGCCCGACGGGTGACGGCCTTGTCACAGCTCTTCAAATCGCGAGAATTCTCAAGCGAGAAGGACGCCCAGCGGTGGACTTCTACGGTGATTTCGAGAACTGGCCCCAAGTCCTCGTGAATCTGGAGGTGGCTCGCAAGGACGGCTGGAATCTGAATGAGGCGATTCAATCTGCGGTGAAATCCGCCGAAGAATCCCTGGGCTCACGAGGCCGAGTCAACCTGCGCGCCAGCGGCACCCAGCCGATTCTGCGTGTCATGGTGGAAGCCGACGAGATGGCCCTGCGCGACGAAGTGACGGACACCCTCGTCGGAGTCGTGCTCGGCGAGCTCGGCGGAACCATCTACAGCCGAGTAGACTTAACTCATGCTCTGGGCGATTGACGTCGGGAATACGCAAACCGTGGTTGCGATCCACGATGGCTCATCGTGGATCGCGCATTGGCGTCAGGAAACCGACGCGCCTCGTACCGAAGACGAAATCGCCGCCTCTCTCTGGCCCCTTGCTCAGATGGCGGGGATTCCGTTTGAGGCGACCGGGGTGATGATCGCGAGCGTGGTTCCTCCGGTGGAGGCCAATTGGGTGCGATTCTCCAGCAAGTATCTGAAGCAGGAGGCTCTTTTCCTGCGAGACGGTGCGAGTGTCGGCATTTCCGTGGATTACCGACCGGTCAATGCCGTCGGCGCAGATCGAATCGCGAACGCTCTGGCAGTGGCTAACGCCCAAGAACTCCCCGCGATCGTGGTGGACTTCGGAACCGCCACGACGTTCGACTGCATTGGAAGTGACGGCACCTACCTGGGTGGCTCCATCATGCCGGGGATTCTCGTGAGTCTGAGCAGCCTGGTCGGACGCACGGCAAAGCTCCCCGCGGTTGCCATAGAAGCTCCTGCTCAAGCGATTGGTAAGGATACGGTCGGCGCGCTCCAGTCAGGCGTCGTGCTGGGCTACGCCGGCGCGGTCGATACCCTCATCACCAAACTCTCCGCCGAGTTCGCCGATCAGCCAAAGGTGTTGGCAACCGGCGGACTCGGCAAGGTGTTTGTTGATCTCTGCGAGAAGATCGACCGATACGAAGCCATGCTCACGATGGATGGGCTTCGCATCGCGTACGACCGTCTCAGATCTTGAGGTCAAACGGCGTCGTGCCTCGGGGCTGCTGCATCTCTTGAAGCGGCTGATCGATCTCCCGTACCCGGGCATCGCCGAGCATATTCGTGAGGCCTTTCAGAGTCTGCTTGGCTTCGTGCAGCGCCTTCTCAGCACCGGGGCCCTCGTGCGGGCCATGTTCGGCCATCTGGCGCAGAGTCTCCAAAACCCCTTCAGGGCCAGAGACAAAAGCGCGAGTGGACTGCAGCGCGTGTCGAACCAGCGGGGGATCGGCTTGCTCCGCGGAGCTGCCGTAGGCACTCTGATTCCTCTGATAGGCTCCCAGTGCGGCGAGAGTCTTGCCATCGACGGCCTGGCTCCGGTACGGGGCCGCCCGCCCCGGGCCAAGGAGATATTGACCATCGGAGCGGGCATGCTCAACGATGTCTTGGGCCGTCGCGAAGGCGGATTCCATGAGCCGTTCATTGGCTCTTCCACCAGAAGACGACGCGGCATTCCGTCGCATCCCTTCGATCACACTGTCGACGAGATCCGACATCTGGCCCAAGGCGGCTCGGGCGGTCTCGACCTTCACGGCCGATGCTTTGAGTCGTTCGCTGAGCTGCTGAGCGTTCTGTCCAGGACGCTGTTGCGCGGTTTCGTTACGGGTGGATGAAGTTGACGTGACTTGACGCGTCTCCGGGGGTGGTTCCGGCGACACGGGTTGGGGTGAAAGGTGGTATTCGCTTCCTGCTTTATTGTTCGAGTTAAGTCTCGGATCCATCATTGGTGCCCCTCCTGTACGAGGTCCAGTGCCTCGTATGATCTGTTTTTGGACGTTTTTGGTGGTTCCTCCCGGGCAAAACTTCCAGGATTTCTGGAGAGGAAGCCGTGCAAGAATCGTGCCAAAAAGGGGCAATTCCCAGTAAATCCAGGGGTAGCCTTGCACGCATGATTGCGAGTCTTGTCGCGTCGTTTGCCTTGGGGTCGGTGGGGTCGGCTCCGGGGACGATTGCTCCGCTCTCCTTAACCGTTCCGGCTTCCCAGGCCGCCCAGCGCCCGAGGGATATCTGGGTGTTCCGATCTGTGCTGGATCAGAACGCGCGCATGGCCACCGCGATGCTCCACAAAAACCTCACAGTGGCTTACGATGCCACCGCCTGTGGGCTCTACCAAGTCTGGACAGGCGGCGTCAAGTTCGACGGCGCGGTCTACACCACGGTTCACGGCCCTCAGCCGACGAGCGTGGGCAAGCCTTACGTGAAGAACGACGTGAGCAAGACGACATGGTTCGTCAAGAAGGGCACTGGCGCGTATGCCCCGATCTCCTTGACTTACGGCGGCTACACGATCAAGCAGAATCAGGTGACCTTTGAATGGAAGGTGCCGCTCGGCGGAGGAAAGTTTGCTTCCGTGTTTGAGACCCCGGAATATGCTCCGACCGACCCCATTCTCGGCGATCTTGTCGGTCTGAGCCGCACCTTTGTGCCCGTCGGCCTGCCCAAGGATTGGACTCTGCAAAGCCGGATGAGCTTTGTCGCGATGCCCGATGTGATCTCGGGTGAGAAGGATCGAACCCGCGGAGGCAGCGGCCTGGCGACCTACGAAATTGATGTGGTCGCAGGGCAATCCACGAGCGTCAACATGTTCTGGAAGCGCCAGGGCGAATCGAATTCGGGCGTGGTGTTCTCTCCGATGGAAGACAACCCGCAACCTAAGCCGGTTCCCCAGCAAGACACCGCCTCCGAGCGCGTCCCCGGTCTCAGCCTTCGCCTTTACTGGATCGGCGGCCCCTTCGACAAGCTCCCCCGTCTCGTGCCGGGTCAAACCCCGAACTACAGCGTGGTCGTGCCACAACTCAACCTCGGCAACGATGGATTTGGTGCTTTCACCGATCACTTCTTTGTTCAGGTCACGGGATTCATCGTGGCTCCGGAGGATGGCGAATACGAGTTCTCTCTGGGGAGCGACGATGGCTCCAAACTGGTCATCAACGGCACGACCGTGATCGACAACGATGGTCTCCACGGCGAGAGTCCGGTCAAAACCGGCAAGATCAAGCTCAACAAGGGCGAGAACAAGATCGCGATTGACTACTTTGAGAATGAAGGCGATGCGGCTCTCCGCTTGCGATGGCGCAAGGGAAGTAGTTCGTTCGAACTGGTTCCGGCCAGTGCCTTCACAACCCCAGCAGGCGAGGTGCGGGTCACGGCTCCCGGTAAGAAGCAGATCTTTGGTCAACAACGAACCCGCCCAGGCGATAAATCACCGCTCGAAGCAGTCCACCCGAGCTTCAAGCTCGAAACGGTGCGCCCCGATAGCTTCCAACCTCGGGTCGGCGGCATGGATTTCGCCCCGAATGGCGATCTCCTCGTCTGCACCTGGGATCCCGATGGAGCGGTCTACCGCCTCAGCGGAATTCACGGCCCGCGCGAACAGATCAAGGTCACGCGAATTGCCGCAGGCCTCGCCGAACCTCTGGGATTGAAGGTCGTTAATGGACGCACGTACGTGCTCCAGAAGCAAGAACTCACGGAGCTCGTAGACAACAACGGCGATGGCATCACTGACACCTATCGGTGCGTGGCCAATGGCTGGGGTGTGACGAGCAACTTCCACGAGTTCGCGTTCGGACTCGAGTATCGCAACGGCAAGTTCTATGGCAACCTCGCCACCGCGATCAATCCGGGAGGAGCCAGCACCTCACCGCAAAATCCGGATCGGGGGCGCACGGTGGAAATCGACGCCAAAACCGGCACCTACCGGTTCATCGTCAGCGGCCTTCGCACCCCGAACGGCATTGGCGTCGGTTCCCTTGGTGATCTCTACATCAGCGACAATCAGGGCGACTGGTTGCCGAGCAGCAAGATCATGCTCGTGCGCGAGGGCGCGTTCTACGGCAACCGATCGGTAGATCCGGTCGGAACCAAGAACAAGAAGGAAGATCCCCCGGTCGTCTGGCTTCCCCAGAACGAAATCGGCAACAGTCCGAGCGGAATCATCCCTCTCACCATGGGCCCCTACAAGGGTCAAATGGCGCATGGCGACGTCACCCATGGTGGACTGAAGCGCGTGTTTGTTGAGCGGATCGATGGGGTCACGCAGGGCGTCGTCTTCCGCTGGACGCAAGGGCTTGAAGCGGGCATCAACCGCGTCCTGCTCTCGCCCAAGGGTGAAATCTATGTCGGTGGAATCGGTTCCAGCGGAAACTGGGGTCAAACCGGCAAGGCCAGCTATGGCCTCCAGCGGCTCACCTACAACGGCGCGTCCACCTTCGAGATGCTCTCGGTTCAGGTGAAGAGCAATGGTCTGCAGGTCAACTTCACAGAGCCCCTGGGTACGGAGCAAGGCGAACTCCCGCTCGACTATTCCGTAAGCCACTGGCGCTACGTCCCAACCGTCGAATACGGCGGGCCGAAGGTCGATGAGGCCGCGCTCACCGTGAAGAGCGTCAGCGTGAGCAAGGATCGCAAGAGTGCGTTCCTCGAAGTTCCTGGGCTCAAGGAAGGCACCGTGGTTTACCTGCGCTGCCATCCTTCGATGCGAAGTGGCGATGGCGAAGTGCTCTGGAGCACCGAAGCCTGGTACACCCTCAACAAGCTCCCCAAGGCAGAGGGCAAGGTTGCCCCGACTCGATCCCGGCTTTCCGGCGTCATGACTCCTACCGAGTTCCGTGACGGGTTCAAGCCACTCTTCGACGGCACGAACCTGAGTAACTTCATGGGCTTCCGTCAAAACGTGGTGCCAAGCGGATGGGGGATCGAAGGAGGAGACCTGGTCTTCACTCCTGGCAAGCAAGGAGGCGACCTCCGAACGAAGGAGATGTACGCCGACTTTGATCTGCGCTTCCTTTGGAAAGTGACTCCGGGAGGAAACAGCGGCGTGATCTATCGCAGCAGCGAAGATCGGGGCAATAGCTGGGAAACCGGGCCGGAATACCAAGTGCTCGACAATGCCTCCCACGAGGGAATCATCACGCCCTCGCAGGCTTCCGGATCGCTCTACGACCTGGTCGCCGCCGAGTATGACTACACCCGTCCCGTCGGCGAGTGGAACGAAGGTCGGATCGTGATCTCCAAGGGAATCCTGGAGCACTATCTGAACGGAGTCCGGCTGGTGCGGATCGACATGAACCCCACGCAGTTCTGGGATCTCATCAAAGCGTCCAAGTTCCGAGACATGGCGGGCTTTGCCCGGAACAAGGAAGGGTATATCGTCTTCCAAGACCATGGAAACAAGGTGATGTACCGAAACATTCGGGTCAAGCGCCTGTAGGTTCGCGTCGAACATTCCAAGACATCAGCGGCTGAGGACAAGTTCTTTGGCCGCTGATTGTCTATAACAACCCTTCAATTTCCGAAGGAATCTCTTTACAGTGAAGCGAAACACCTGGTACCTTTCGGAACAGCAAGCCTCTGTGCGGGTCTCGATTTGAAGCATTGGTTGTGAGGGCTAGTGGTTTTTATGGGATCGATCCACCCGACGCAGACTTGTCGGGTGTCGAGTCAAGGGGCTCGGCACTCTTTTCGTTCAGGGCTTGGCGGTTTGGCGGCGCATCAGAATCCCGAGAATCACCCCGATAGCGCAGAGCAGTCCCGCCGCGATCACCGTGCTTCTGACTCCGGCGAGAGTGGAAACCACCCCGACAAACGTCGCCCCGATGGGGGTCGTTCCGCTGAAACACATCCAGTACAGACTCAGCGTTCGCCCCCGCATGTGATCCTCCACCGAGGTCTGAACCAGGGTGTTCGCCGCAGTAGAAAAGAGCACGGCCGCCGCCCCCAAAAGGGCCAGAACCACGTACGCGACGGGAAGAATGTTGACCAAGGCCAGCGTCGCCAGCAGCCCTGCAAAGGCTGCGCCCGCTTTCAGCAACCTGACGGGATTCGGGCCGGGCAGCGCCGTCGCGGTGAGGGCGCCGAGCAACGAGCCAACCCCCATCGCTGACGTGAATCCCCCGAACTGCACCGGATCGACATGCAGGACGAATTTGCCAATCAGAGGGATCAGCGTGTTGAAGTTGTAGCCGAACGCACCAAAGAAGAACATCACGACAAGCACCAGCCGAACCGTCGCGTGACCTCTCGCGTAGTTCACGGCTTCTTTGATTCCCGCCCACACGCTCTCTTGCGATTTCTCCGGTGGGGCTGACATCAACGCCCGATCCATGAGGACAAGTGCCCCAATCACCGCGATAAAGCTCGCCGCGTTCAGCCAGAAAGCAGGAGCCATTCCGGCCTGGGCAATGATGATCCCCGCCACGGCCGGGCCGATGATCCGCCCAACATTGACAATCAGAGAGTTCAGCGCAACCGCATTCGGGATCTCCTCCCTCGGCACCAGTTGGACGACGAACGACTGGCGGACGGGGGTATCCACCGCATTCACCAGCCCAAGCCCGAGGGCCAGAGCGAACACCCAGGGCAGCGTGATCGTCCCAGTGGACACAAGAATCGCGTAGAGAATTGCCTGGGTCATCGCCAGGGTCTGGGTGATCCGCACGACCTTGTGGCGGTCGAATCGGTCAGCAATCGTCCCACCAAAGATGGCGAGCAGCAGGGTCGGCGTGAACTGGAGTGCCGTGACCAATCCAACTTCCAGGGGGCGATTGGTAAGTTGAAGCACCAGCCACCCCTGCGCTGTCGCCTGCATCCACTGCCCGGTGATCGACACCGCCTGTCCGAACCAGTAGAGTCGGTAGTTTCGGTGACGTAGGGAGGTGAATCCGGTCTTCCAACGTCGGGGCGCCGCATCACTCATGGGCGATCATGCCCCCCAGTTAACCCGGAAATCAGGCGAGGCCGCCGAACTTGCGGGTGCGCTTTTGATATTGCGCAATCCCCGCGAGGAGTTCTTCTTCACCGAACTCTGGCCAAGTCGTATCGGTGACGAAAAGCTCAGTGTAGGCCGACTGCCAGATGAGATAGTTGCTCCAGCGAAGCTCGCCCGCCGTGCGGATCATCAGGTCGGGATCAGGCAGAGAAGGCGCGTACATCCTCTCGCTGATCATCTCCTCATTTATCGACTCCGCCGAGACCCCTTCTTCAATCAGTGACCGAACGGCATCCACAATCTCCGCTCGCCCACCATAGTTGATCGCCAAAGTAAAGGTGATTCCCGTGTTGTGCGAAGTCGAGGAGGTCATCTCCTCCAGAGCGTTACGAAGGGTCGAAGGAACCTCGTGGATGCGACCGATTACCTGAGCACGGACATTGTTTTCCGTAAGGCCTCGGAGTTCGTGGCGGGCGGCTTCCTCGATGAGTGTCATGAGCCCGCCGACTTCCTCTTCCGGGCGACGCCAGTTCTCAGCGGAGAAGGCATAGACCGTGAGAAACTCGACCCCCAGGTTCGCCGCACTCAAGAGCACGTCCTTGAGGGTCCGGTACCCCTGACGATGCCCCCACAGGCGCATCAATCCTTGCTTTTGGGCAAAGCGGCCGTTGCCATCCATGATAATGGCCACGTGCTTCGGAAGACGATCCAAGTCGATCCCTCGTGCAAGGGCTCGTTCGCGAATCGTGTTCTGAGCAGGCGCGGCCATCTCGATTTCAGAGCCCCAAAGGCTCAGATTTCCATGACTTCGGCTTCTTTCTTCTTCTGCGCCGCGTGAGTTTCTGCGATGTGCTTGTCGGTGAGCTCTTGCACCTTCTTTTCCATCGACTTCAGCTCGTCTTCCGTGATCTCCTTATTCTTCTCAAGGTCGCGGAGAGAGTTGATCGCGTGGTGTCGAACGTTGCGAATCGCCACGCAGCCTTCCTCAGCTCGATGAGCCACTTGCTTGGCCATTTCCTTGCGTCGCTCTTCGTTCATCTGAGGGAAGTTCAGGCGAATGGCAATGCCATCGTTGTTCGGCGTGATGCCGAGGTCGCTCGCGAGAATGGCCTTTTCAATCGGGCCGAACATCGACTTGTCGTACGGAGTTATCGCAAGCTGGCGCGGCTCCGGAATGCTGATGGTCGCGCACTGGTTGATCGGGGTGTCGACTCCGTAGTAACTCACCATGATCGGTTCGAGCACGGCAGGATTCGCACGGCCGGTGCGGATGTGGCCAAAATCGTGAACCGTCACTTCGACGGCGTGCTTCATTTTTCGATCAGCTTCTTCGAGAACAGGATGCATGGTTCAATTATCCTCCATGGACGAGTGTGCCTTCCGGTTCGCCCTTCACAACGCGGGCCATTCCACCGGGGCGGAGAAGGTCGAGCACGACCACGGGAAGCCCGTGTTCGCGGCACATGGTAAAAGCGGTTTGATCCATCACGGCCAGGCGCTTGTCGATCGCCTCGCTGAAAGTGACGGTGTCGTACTTGACGGCGTCCGAGTGCTTCCGGGGATCTTTGTTGTAGACGCCATCGACCTTGGTGGCCTTCAGGAGGGCGTCCGCATCAATTTCCAAAGCTCGGAGCACGGCGGCGGTATCGGTGGTGAAATAGGGGTTGCCGGTACCCGCAGCGAACACGACAACACGACCCTTCTCAAGGTGCCGAATCGCGCGGCGGCGGATGAAGGGCTCAGCGACTTCGCTGACCGTGAGTGCACTCTGAACTCGGGTCGCGATCCCGGCCTTTTCGACCGCAGATTGCAGGGCGAGACCATTCATGATCGTGCCCATCATCCCCATGTGGTCAGCGACGGTGCGGTCGATGCCTCCCGTTTCACTAAATGCGGATCCACGAATGAAATTGCCGCCCCCGACGACGACGGCTACTCCGACGCCAAGTTCGTGGACGGCTTTGATTTCATTGGCGATGTAATCGAGGGTGTCGGTTTCGAGGCCAAAGCCTTGCTTGCCTCCGAGCATCTCCCCGCTGATTTTCAGCAGGACTCGTTTGAATTTAACACCCTCGATCATCGTTTTCTCTGTTTGACTTAGGCTTCGGCTTCTTCGCTACCGGCGTTTTGGCCGACGGCGAGGAGCGTGTAAGCGGTGACATCGCCACCGTTGTTCTGCTTCAAGAATTCCGTCACCTTGGTCTTGTTGTCCGTGTAGATCAGTTGCTCCAGCAGGACGGTGGCTTGGTAGAACTCCTTGTTCACGCGGCCTTGAGCAATGTTCTTGGCGACTTCTTCCGGCTTACCTTCGTCGAGAGCGCGCTTCGTTTGGGTTGCGAGCTCTGCGGCGATGAGGTCAGCAGGAACATCTTCCTTCTTCAGATACTCCGGCTTGTAAGCCACGACTTGAATCGCGACCTTTTCGGCGGCGTCGGCGTTGTCACCGGTGTAGGTGACAACGCTCGCCCATTTGCCGTCGTGGTGGTTGTAAGCCGCAAGTTGCCCTTCGCTCGCCGTGAAGAACTCGGCGGCGCGAACTTGGATGTTCTCGCGGATCTTGCCCACGGCTTCGGTGATGTGATCGGAGACAGATTGACCGTCCACGACGACATCTCCGCCTGCCTTACCGGCGGCGAGCATGCCTTCGACCAGCTTGTTGACCATCGCCTTGAAGTCATCGTTGCGGCTCACAAAGTCGGTTTCACACTCGACGATGATGCCCGCGCCAGTCTTACGATCTGCGCTGAGCACAATTCGGGCGATGCCTTCCTTGGTGGCTCGACCGGCCTTCTTGGCACTCGCGGAGGCACCCTTTTCCCGAAGGATTTGCACAGCCTTGTCGAAGTCGCCATCTGCTTCTTCGAGGGCTTTCTTGCAGTCCATCATCGGCGCGTCCGTGAGTTCACGGAGTTTCTTTACATCTGCTGCTGAGATTGCCATTTTGTTAGTTTCCTTCGGTCGCTGCTGCTTCGGGAGCGGCCTCAGCAGGCGCTTCGGCGGCGACTTCAGCAGCGGGTTCCTCGACGTTCGACGCTTCCTCAGCGGGAGTCGTCGCGGCGGCCTGGGCCTTGTTGGCTTCCTCAAATGACTTGAGGAACTCTTGCTCGACCTCGCCGAAGTGGACGACTTCCTCGTCACCTTCGACAGCGGCCTTCTCTTCGCCTTCCTCACCCTCGGTGATGGCGGTGCTGAGCGGCTTGACTTCAAGAATCGCCTCGGCGAACTTCTCGGTAACCAAGCGGATCGCGCGGATCGCGTCGTCGTTGCCCGGGATCACGTAATCGGCAAGATCCGGGTCGCAGTTCGTGTCGACAATCGCGACGATGGGGATGCCCAGGGTCTTGGCTTCCTTGACGGCGATGGATTCCTTGTTCAGGTCAACCACGAACATCACGCGCGGCATTTCATCCAGGTCGCGGATTCCTTCGAAGTAGCGTTGGAGCTTATCGCGCTCTTCCATGCGCTTCAGGGCTTCCTTCTTCGGCAAGCGAGCGAGGTAACCCTCTTCTTGCATGCGATCCAGTTCCTTGAGGCGAAGAATTCGTTGGCTGATCGTCTCCCAGTTCGTCAGCATGCCACCGAGCCATCGGTCGGTGACAAAGTACTGACCGGACTTCTGGGCAGCTTCCTTCACCGCAGACTGAGCTTGCTTCTTCGTCCCAACGAAGAGCACGGTACCGCCATCTTGAACCACGCTTTGCACGTAGTCGAGAGCGTCTTGGAAGAGCTTGATGGTTTGGTGGAGGTCAACGATATAGATTCCGTTGCGTGCGCCATAGATATAGCGCTTCATCTTCGGATTCCATCGTCGGGTCTGGTGACCAAAGTGAACGCCTGCTTCAAGCAGGTCTTTCATACTGAGTTCAGGCATATTCTTTTCCTTGTGGGTTGTGCCTCCGGAGGATGTGACTCAGGCCGCCCGATCTCTACTCATTTCGCTTTCGGCGAGAAGAGCAGGGAACCCAGGGGCGCACACCTCCGTGCGAATTTGCTCCCGAAGCAAGCTCCGTGAAGCAGGGAAGAGGATACCAGGGCAAGCCTGGAGACGGTGGAAAACCCGGCCAGATCGGGACTACTTGCTAAGGAAGCGCGCAAGAGCGCTCTCGATCGGTTCCTTCATCTCCGCCTGCCCCGCCAAGCGCTCTTTCATCGCTGGCCACTCGTCGCGGATCATGCTGTAGTACACCGTGTCCCGAAACGCTCCATCTGGCATGATGATGTTGTGCCGCAAGGTGCCCTCCCGCACCAGCCCGATCTTCTCCATTGCCCTCTGGCTGGCCAGATTGCGCGCATCCGTTTTGAGCTGAACACGGATCGCCCCGCACTGGTCAACCGCGTGGCCCATCATCGCCGATTTCACTCTTGGATTCAACGCGGTGCCTCGAAAATCCTTGGTAAACCAGGTGTGCCCGATCTCCACCGCAAAATCAGCGGGTCGAACGTCGAAAAAAGAGCTTGACCCAACAAAGACTCCCTCCACCAAGATCGCCAGAGCGTGATAGCCATCGCGGGTTCGTCGATCAATGTATTCCAGAACGCCCGGCATGTCGTGACTCCGTGGAATCTCCGTGAACCACCGAAAGGTATCCGGATCAGGAAGCAAGGCACGTAGATATCCCGCCGCATGATCTTGATCGAGAGGCTCGAGTCGAAGCGCCCCGTCCTCGAATTCGAGCGGAGCCATGCGGAAGGTGTCGTTCACTCCCAGGATTTTGCACGATTCTCCGCAGAATTCCGAGATAGACTAGCCTCATGCTCTCCACCCTCGCCGCGTGCCTGCTGCTCAACGACACCTCCTTCTCCGCCAGGTCGGGGAATCCCAAGCCGATGACGGACGCCACCGAGATTCAAATGGTTTCCGCCAGCATCAAAGGGAAAGTTCCATCCTGCGAAGTGACCACCGAGTACAAATTCACAAATCTCGGGAGGAAGCGCACTGCCCTCATGGGCTTCCCTGAAGAAGGGTACGACGCCTATCTCGAAGACGGGCGAAAGACGTGGTTCAAAAAGTTTGAGTCGTGGGTCGACGGCAAGCCGGTGAAGGCATTGGCGGAGAAGATCGAAGACAAGGATGCCCAAGAGTTCGGGTATCGGATCTGGTGGCTGAAGTACGTCGAATTCGGGAAAGGACAGACCAGAACAGTCAAGAATCGCTACATCAGCGATCACGGTTCCGACACCACTCCACGAAACTTCTTCCAGTACATCGTACGCACCGCGAGCACCTGGAAAGGCCCAATCAAGTCAATTCGAGTGGAGATGGATTGCTCGGGGTTCCCCAGCGGGATGCTTTACACCTGCACGCCTGCGCCCCACAAAAAGAACGGTGACTCCTTGCTCTGGTACTGGGAAAACATCGAACCAACGGAGGATCACGATATCGAGGTCGCATGGCTCCCCGACGTGGCATCCCTCCCAGACTCGATCAACCCCGATACTCTTTTGGGAGAGAGAGTCTATCGCCGACCATGAGTTCGGAGTGTTTCCTCGAAATGGAAAACAGTTTGCGAGCGCGGAGCGAATCCGAGAAGCCCGGATTTCCGGGAAGGAGAGGGATTGTCGTCAGTGCGCTGGGCCACTCACGGTAAAGGCGAGTCCTCAAATTGCGTGGCCAAAAGAAAAGAAGGTTCTTCACCAGGAGGGAAGAACCTTCGTCAATGTGCAGGAGCCAGTGGGAGCTTCAGTCGGGCCAAGGGGAGAGCAAATGCCCGCATCCGCCCCCACTGGTTCACAGCACGCTTGTGTGACGGGTAGTTTGCCTCGGAAGTTCTCACGATTTCCCGGGTCTGGGACCCTTGTCCCGCCACAACTTTCTGAGTCGATGTCTGATTGCAACCGCAATCGTATCGTTAAGTACGGCTAACTGTTCGGAATCCTTTACTCGTCCGTTTGCCAGGATTTTTCATTTTGCTCTTCCGGGATTCTGCGGACTTCGGGCGCAACCTCTCTCTTCGCATCCTCTATAATCTCCTGCATGAGTGGCCTGAAAGGCAGAGTCGACGAACTCGCCGCGATCATGGACGAGTTTGGTCTCGAAAAAGCAAAGTGGAAGACCTCCGACGGAACGGTGGAACTAGCCACCCAAGTCGACCGCCCCGGAGTTGGTGCCATCGCCGTGGCCAGTGCGGCGGCGGACACTCCCACCGCCACAGCCGTCAGAAGCAAACCCAAGCCATCTGCGCCAGCCGCTCCCTCCGGAATCCCCGTGACGAGCCCGATGGCGGGAATCTACTACTCATCCTCAAGCCCCGGTGCACCAGCGTTTGCCAAAGAAGGCGACGTGGTCCAGGCCGGTCAAGTGGTCGGCCTCATCGAGGCGATGAAAGTATTTAACGAAATCACCGCGCCCACGAGCGGCACAGTGACGAAGGTGGCGGTGGAGAACGCCCAGCTGGTTCAGCCCGGCGATCCTCTGATCTACATTGGCTGATCTCAAAACTGTCCGAGTCGGCTTGCTCGGTTTCGGCACGGTCGGTGAAGGCACCTACCGGATGCTGACCGACAACGCCGACGAAATCGCGCGCAAAACCGGCGCACGGGGAGAAGTCATCAAGATCGGGATCAAGGATGCGTCCAAACCCCGCACCCTCCCCGCAACGATGTTCACGACCGATCTCGAGGCCGTCGTACGCGACCCCAATATCGACGTGATTTGCGAGTTGATGGGTGGAGAATCCCCCGCTGGCGAAATGGTCGAGCTCGCCTTGAGCCTCGGCAAGCATGTTGTCACGGCCAACAAGGAACTGATCGCCAAACACGGCTCCCGGCTCATCACCAAAGCCCGAGAACTCGAACTCGATCTGCACTTTGAAGCGGCTGTTGGAGGGGGAATCCCCGTCGTCCAGCCCTTGAAGCACCAGCTTGCGGGCAACGATGTCATCAAGCTGATGGGCATCCTCAACGGGACGACGAACTACATCCTCACTCAAATGGAGGAGAACGGAGCGGACTTCTCCGACGCCCTGGCGGAAGCCCAGGCAAAGGGATACGCAGAGGCTGATCCAACAAACGATGTCGATGGGTTCGACACGATGTACAAAATCAGCATCCTCGCCGCCATTGCGTTCGGCAAGCAAGTGCCCCTCGACAAGGTTCACCGCGAGGGGATCCGCAAAGTCAGCGCTTCGGACATGAAGTACGCGAAGCAGTTTGGATACAAAATCAAGCTGCTGGGGATCTGCGAGGAAACCGCCGATGACCAAGTTCTCGTCCGGGTTCACCCGACCATGATCCCCCTCGGGCACCAGATTGCGAGTGTCCGGGACGTCTACAACGCCGTGTGGCTCCATGGCGATTTTGTCGGAGACCTGATGTTCTCAGGACGCGGAGCCGGGGCTCATCCCACCGCGAGCGCGGTCGTCGGCGACCTCATCGACGTGATGAGGAACATTATCATCGGAGGCTCGGGCAGCGCGATCCCCTACGGCACAGGGCTGGCCACAACGAGTATCTCCGAACTGGAGACCCGCTACTATCTGCGATTTGAGGTCGAAGACCGCCCAGGAACCCTCGGCGAGATCACGACCGCCTTTGGACGGCGAAGTGTCGGCCTCGCGGCCATGGAAATGCGCACAAAGGTCGGAGGGAAGGGCGAGATCGCCTTCCTGACTCACGTCTGCCGCGAGGCAAACTTCCTCACCGCGCTTGAGGAAGTCTCACGGCTTCCGTGTGTGGCAAAAGTCGAGAACTACATCCGGGTCGAACAGTAAACGCAACCCCGCAAAATTGGCAGGGAATTGTCCTGGTACACCTTCCAGCCTGGGATTCTCCCGGCCCGAACGGGTAAGGTTAAGCCGTGTGCGCGTGCGCTTCTGACAAGGGGTGCACAGCGTGGGTGTTCGGAGGAAACCTCTCGAAGATGTACTTACCTCAAACCGTCCAGAGGGACAAGAAGCTACCGTTCGGGAAGCGGTGCTTTGCCCTTTTGATGACGTTATTCGCGTTTCTCTTATTCCCGACCTTCGCCTTCGCGGCGGGGGGAGAGGCCAACATCAAGTTGGAGTTCAGCCAACAGGACAAGATCTACTTGTTCATCTCGCTGGGCTTTGGCGTGGTGGCCCTCGCATTTGCGGCGTTCTTCTGGTCTTGGGTGAAGAGTCAGTCCCCAGGCAGCGAGAAGATGCAGGAAGTCGGCGGAGCAATCCGTGCCGGCGCCCTTGCTTATCTGCGCCAGCAAGTCCAGATGATGGGCGTCTTTGTCGCGATCATCTCGGTCGGCCTCTTCTTCATGTACCAAGGAAGCTACGGCACGCCTCTCGCGATCTACACCGCAGTCGCGTTTGTCGGTGGTGTGGCAGCTTCGTATATTGCTGGCTATGTCGGCATGTACGCAGCGGTCAGCGGCAACATGCGAGTCGCTCACTCGGCTCTGACCAGCTACAAGACAGCGCTTGAGATCGCCTTCCGATCTGGCGCGGTTGCTGGCTTGGTCACGGTCGGTATGGGCCTGCTCGGTGCCACCATCATCTTCCTCGGCTTCCCCGAGAACGCAACCAAGCTCCTCGTTGGCTTCGGCTTCGGTGGATCGCTCGCCGCCCTCTTCATGCGGGTCGGCGGTGGCATCTTCACCAAGGCAGCGGACGTTGGTGCGGACCTTGTTGGTAAGGTCGAAGCGGGCATTCCCGAAGACGACCCACGCAACCCGGCGGTCATCGCCGACAACGTGGGCGACAACGTCGGTGATTGCGCCGGTATGGCCGCAGACGTCTTCGAATCCTACGAAGTCACCCTCGTGGCGGCCATCGTGCTCGGTGCCGCAACTGCGGCGATCTTCCCGACCGAAATCTGGATGAAGCTCATCCTCTTCGCGATGATGGCTCGCGGCGTGGGCATCCTCGCCTCCATCGTCGGCATCTTCATGGTGCGCGGCGAAGAGAACATCACGTTCGACCCGCTCAAGGCGATTCGACGTGGCTTCTACAGCTCGGCGGCAATCGCCGCCGTGGCGACGGTTGGTCTGGCGTGGTACATGCTGGGCGGTGCCGATTCTAAGGGCACTGTCAAGACGAGCGAGCTCGTCTCGGCGGCGGAGTTCCAACGCAGCGATGCCGAAGTCATCCTGAAAGCCCAGCGAAAGCTGGCGGCGAAGGATGGCATCGAGCTCTACCAAGTGAAGGCAGAAGATGTCACGAAGGATTCATCCGTCGTGGCCCTTGGCCTTCCGGCAGATCAGCTGCAGTTCCAAGTTCAGCAAACCATGATGGCGGGCGAGCGCGGTCTTCCGGCTTTGCCGAACCTGGATGCCTATCGGGCGGTTAACTTCAACAACCCGGATCTTCAAATCCTTCGCTACGCTGCTCCCGATACGGCCAACCCGGCCCAAGGTGCGGCAACGCCGAACTTCAAGACCTTTAAGGAAGCCTACCAAGGCAAAGAGATCAAGGTCTTCACGATCGAAGCTGTCCGAAGCCCGGTCGGCGCCGACGGCAAGCCCGCAGCAGGAGAACCGCAAACGCAGTCCTTCAGCTTCGGCCCGATCGACAAAGCTGACTTCATGAAGCAGCTCGACGAGGCTTCGAAGAACACCCCGGACACCAAGTACAACGTGAAAGCGGAGTACCCGGTCACGTTCTACACGAACCCGTCCGGCGATCTGATCGCGGGCGTCGCGGTGGATCGCAAGACCCTCGACCTCTCCACCGTCCAATCTGGCCCGGTGGCCTACCGAGACACCCCGGAAAAGCTCAAGGCTTTCTCTGAGAAGCAAGCCGCTAATCCGGCCGAAGCTGGAAATCAACCTCCGGCCCTCCAAGCCGAGTTCGCCTACGTCAAGAATAAGGTCGCCGAGTTCTGGCGATTCGCCGCTTGCGTGCTGTTCGGCATCATCATGGCCTTCGTCTTCGAATGGCTGACCGACTACTACGTGGGGCTCCACAAGCGCCCTGTCAAGGAACTCGGTCAACTTGCGACGGCTGGCCCCGCGCCGATGATCATCACGGGCTTTGCCTACGGCAAGGAATCCTCGGTGTTCTCGGTGTTCGCCATCGTGGCCTGTCTCATCGGCCCCCTCCTCATCTTCCCGCCGGCTGAATACGGCGGATACCTGCTGAGCTTCTATGGCATCGCCCTCGTCGGTCTCGGTCTTCTGACCACCACCGGCTTCATCCTTGCCATGGATACCTTCGGCCCGATCAGCGACAACGCCCAAGGCGTGTTCGAAATGTCGGGTGCAGGCGAAGAAAATGAGGACGGCGCACGACGAGTCCAGCTCCTCGACGCTGCTGGCAACACCACCAAGGCTCTCACCAAGGGCTTTGCGATTGCCACCGCAGTGGTCGCGGCAGTCGCCCTCTTCCACGCTTACGTCGAAGAAGGCAAGCTCACCGCCATCGGCATGCGCCTTGAGGTTCCCGAGATCTTCCTCGGACTCCTCATTGGTGGTGCGGCTCCGTACCTGTTCAGCGCGTTCTCGATCAACGCGGTCGGCCGTGCGGCATTCCAGCTGATCAACAACGTGCGTGCCCAGTTCCGAAACGATCCGGGCATCATGGCAGGCACCAGCAAGCCGGACTACGCAAGCTGCGTGCAGATCGTGACCAAGGCGGCTCAGACCGAGCTCCTCGGCCCCGGCATCCTCGCGATTGCGTTCCCGGTTCTCGTGGCCTTCGGATTTGCCATCGGCAAACCGCTGGTGACGATCGACGGATCGCAGTACAACCTGGTTGGCGCTCAGGCTCTGGGCGGATTCCTCGCCGGTACGATCCTCTCCGGTCAGCTCATGGCTGTCCTCCTCGCCAACTCTGGCGGCATGTGGGACAACGCTAAGAAGCTGATCGAAGACGGCCTCCACGGTGGCAAGGGCACCGAAGCTCACAAGGCTGCGGTTGTCTGCGACACAGTGGGTGACCCGTTCAAGGATACGGCAGGCCCGGCGCTCAACCCGCTGATCAAGGTCATGAACCTGGTCGCCCTGCTCATCGCACCTCAGGTCATCCGACCGTGGGCACAGAGCACCCTGATCACGATCACCCTGGTCGCCGCTGCGGCCCTCCTGGTCGCAATCTGGTGGTCCAAGCGCGGCAGCATGAGCGACGGCCTCAACGAAGAAGCCCCGGTTGATAAGCAACCGAGCCTCGTCGAACAGGCAAAGGCGCAAGTCGCTGAGACCGTGGAAGACGTCAAAGACAAGGTCGAAGACCTGGTTGATGGCGACAAGAAAACCGACGCCTAAGCGGAGACGCTCAAGCGAAAAACAAGAATGGCCCGGAGGAAACTCCGGGCCATTCTTATGTCTGGGTCGAGCGCAACCTAGCGCGCACTCTTCCGAAAGATCTCCGCCAAGAAGTCCTGCATGGCCTCCCAGCTCCGCCTATCCGCCTCAGCGTTATAAGCCGCGCCGCGAGAATTGTCATTGCCCGCCTCCACCTCCGTGAAGCTGTGCACTGCATTGCCATAGCTCACCATAGACCAATCGACCTTGCCCGCCCTCATCTCTTCCATAAAGGCGGTGATATCTTTCGCAGGAACAAACGGATCATCCGCGCCATGAAGCACCAACACCTTGGCTTTGATTTGGCTCGCCGTCTCGGGATTGGCTCCATCGAGGCCTCCATGGAAGCTCACGGCTCCTAGAATATCTGCCCCCGATCGAGCCAGCTCCAGCGCCCCGGTTCCGCCGAAGCAATATCCAATGGCAGCCACCCGCGACTTATCCACGCCGGGAACGCCCCGGACGTAGTCCAGGGCAGCCGTCAACCGCTGACGAAACAGAGGACGATCTCCCTTGTACTTGCCCGCCATCTGCCCACGAGCCTGACCGGTCGGCCGCACGCCTTTGCCGTAAACGTCCACCGCAAAGGCCACGTAGCCCATCTGGGCCAGCATGTCGGCGCGCCGCTTCTCGTATTCACCCAGCCCACCCCACTGGTGAATCACCAAGACGGCCGGAGCAACCACATCCTTGTCCGGCTTCGCGAGATAGCCTTCCAGCACCGTGTCGCCGTCCTTGTAGTCCACCGATTTGCCATTGACGGGAAGAGTCATCATTGTTGTCAGCAGGAGAGTTGCCAGCATAGTGATGCATACGAAAAAAGCCTCCTGGTGGTCGCACCAGGAGGCTTCATCTCTTGGGGGGAGAATCCCCCTAGTCGTCGTCGATCTTCGCCTTCACACCCGTGAAGGCTCCGTTGGAATAGGTGCCTTCGACCTCGACAATCGCGCCATTCGCGATCAACTCAAAGAAGGCATTCTTCGTGATGGACTCGCCGTTATCGTTTCGATAAGTGGCGTTTTCCGTCATCGTCACCGCGACATCCTGGTTCAGAGATCCGTTGAAGCCGAACCAGCTACTCAGGCGAAGCGTGTAGGTGCGAGCGGTCGAGTTTGCCCCCGATGCCGTGCCCTTAGCTTCAGCCTGACCTCCGCCGCCACCGACGTTCGTGCGAAGCTGAGCTTTCTTGGCTTTCATCACACCGTTCTCGATGTAGCCTTCCACCTTCACCCCACCGCCGTTGGTCAGCTGCTCAAAGAACTGCGTCTTCGTGAGCGTCGCTCCGTCGTTGTTGCGATAGGTGGTATTTGGGCCAGTCTCGACAGGAACCACCACACCGGGGGCTCCATTGAATCCCGACCATTCCGTAAGCGTCACCCGGAAAGTGCCTGCTTGCGCATTCTTTTCACTGGCCGTGCCTTTGATTTCCGCTCCGTCGTCTCCCTCGAAATCCTCAAGTTTCAACTTGCGGGCAAGAAGGGTGTTGGTGTCGTCGTTGTAGGCACCTTCGGCTTCCGCCTTGGCACCCAGCCCAATGGCTTCAAAGAACGCGGCCTTCGGAATCGAGCGGCCAGCATCGTTGAAATAGGCCGTGTTGGTATTCGAGGTCACGTTCACCCAGAGGTTGGTCGGAAGGAACCCGCGCACGTCGACCGCCTTGATCTCCAAGGTGCCAGTCGCAGCGTTTCCGTTCCGCGTCGGGCCCTTGACCTTATCATCGCCTCCCGCACCTTGACCATCCTCGATCTTCACGAGCCGAGCCACAATGCGTCCTGCCGCGAGGGAGAACTTACCGTAGACCTCAACGGTCTGACCATTCGCGAGAACCGCGTTGGGAGCTCCGTTGTCGTTCAGAACGGTCGTGTCAGCAGTGGTGCTGACCCGTAGCGTACGGCCCAGAGGCATGTTCAAAGTGAAAGCCTGAGTCGGAGCCGAACCTTCCAGCGCCGAAATCGTGCCCTTGAAATCCTCATCCGTCTGCCGATTCAGATCATCGACGCCACTGCCGTTGTGAAGCAAGACCACCGGCACAATCTGTCCAGAACCGTTGATCGTCCACTGGCTCAGATCGAAATCAAGCACGATGTTCGATCCGGTCGAAAGAGTGATAGGAGCCGGGAAGGTGACGTTCAGCCGTGCCCGACCATTTCCGCCAACCAGAGAGGGAAGAAATGGATACTGGGTCGCGTTTGTCTGACCTGTCGCGATGATGCTTGCCGTGTTGGCCACGCTCACTCGGGCCCCCGTGAAGGTGTTGTTGGGCACTGAACTCACGCCGAGAAGGCTGAAGAGATTCGAGCCGTTGTTGAGGGCGCGAAGGTCAACCGTGGTACCAGCGTCGGATTCAAAGACCTTGGTCGATCCGCCCGCGTATTCCAACTCCACTTCGTGGATCGTGACGTAGACGTGATCGAAGTTCGTTGAGAGGTTGTCGGTGATAAAGAACGAGACTCCGGTGCTTCCGCCACCAGAGCCTGATCCGCCACCACCGCATCCCGTTAAGAGAAGCAGAAACAGCCCTACAGCGGCTGTAATCCATGCGATGCGCTTCATTGTATTTTCCTTGCCCACACCTGTTCTGTCGGTTCAAACCCCGGCAAAATTACTTGCATGAACAACTTCATGTGATAGACGTACGAACCTCACGATTTCGTTCGGGACTTACGTCGTATCGATCACTAAAAATATACCCTTCTGGCCCGGGTCGTCCGACTCATCCTCACCGTCTCATTTGGTGATCGCCCAGACGTTGCCTATAGTGGCGATGACGGAGGAAACCATGTTCACAACTATCGGCGACGTTGTTCTGATCTTCGGCATCTTGCTGGCCACCAGCATCTCAATTTGGGCCACGATGGTGGTCGCGACTCTCCTGTATCCGGTGCGTGCCGCCAAGGTGGCCCGCTCCCTGGAAACGAGTCCTTGGAAGGTCATCGGCCGCGGGGCCATGATCACGGTTCCGTCGATCCTGGCGATCCTGGTTCTCGCAAACATTCCGAACCCGATCGTCAAGTTCTTGGCCCTCGTTTTCGCGTTCATCTTCCTGGGATTGGGCGCACTGGGAGCGAGCGGATTGGTGCGATGGGTCTCCGAGCGTGTGCACGAGACCGGTTCTGGGCTGAGTGTCTATGGCTCCATCACCCGAGCGGCGGCCCTCATTGTCGGTGCGGCAAATATCCCGTTCTTTGGCTGGTTCTTCATTGCCCCTCTGGCGCTGCTCGCCTCGATTGGCGCCCTGAGCAGCGGATTCTTTGGCCGCAGCACCCCGAGTGCTCCGTTTGCAGGAGAAACCCAGCCATGACTCTTTCCCGACGAGAAGCACTGGCCGCTTTGGCCGGAGCTGGCCTTCTCGTCGGGTGCTCTCGCGTGGCGGAGACGGCCCGGAACCTCGAAAGGGCTCCGATGCCTCTCCCCATCCGCGAGGATGACCTGGCGGTCGCCACGCTCAACCGATTCGGCTTTGGCCCGAGTCGACAAGGCCTCGCCCAGTTTCGCGATCTTGGCCCCGAACAGTGGTGGCAGGTTCAACTCAAACCCACGGACGAAGAGCCAGATCACCTGACATGGATGATCTCGCGGATGGAGACTCAGCACCTGAGTGCCTACGAGTTGCGCGATTTCAAAGAGGAGGTCGTGCTCTTCCAGATGCAGCAAGCCGCGATCTTGCGCGCGACCTACAGTCCCTGGCAACTGCGCGAGCGGATGGTGGATTTTTGGACTAACCACTTCAACATCAACGCGCGAAAGGGAATTGCCACCTTCCGCAAGCCGCAAGACGAAAAGGAAGTCTCGCGTGCTCATGCCCTCGGCAAGTTCCCTCAGATGGTGATGGCCTCGGCGAAGTCGACCGCGATGCTGGTTTATCTGGACCAGCAGAACAGCAATGAGACGACACCAAACGAAAACTACGCGCGCGAGCTTTTGGAACTCCATACCCTCGGCGTGGAGGGCGGCTACACCCAGCAAGACGTGATGGAAGTCGCTCGCTGCTTCACCGGCTGGACCGAAGAGCGGGGACTCCTGCGCGCCAAGGGCCGCTTCCTCTTCCGCGAAGATCTGCATGATGACGGCGAGAAGATCGTGCTGGGAACCCGAATCCCCGCTGGAGGAGGCGTGCGCGATGGCGAAAGGGTGGTCTCACTCGTCTCGCGACACCCCGCGACGGCAAAGCATGTCGGCGGGAAGCTGGGGCGGTTCTTCCTCGGCGACGATGTCTCCCCGAAAGTGCTTGCGAAGATCGAGAAGACCTTCCTCGATACCGAAGGCGACATTCCCGCAGTGATGACGGTGATCCACGGCGCGTTCCCTGCGGAATCCGGCCCAGTGATGAAGCGACCCTTCGACTACATGGTCTCGGCGATGCGAGCTTTGGACGCGAGCACGGATGCGGCCAAGCCGGTTCAAGATGCCCTCTCGGCGATGGGGCAGCCTCTGTACCAATGGCCAATGCCCGATGGCTATCCCGTCGAAGCTCCCGCGTGGACAGGTTCGCTCATGGGTCGGTGGAAGTTCGCCGATGCCCTGGCGCACAACCGACTCCAGGGAACATCCGTCGATCTCCCAAAGCTCACATCGGAGCTTGTGGGCCATGCGGGATACATCGCGGCGACGCACCACGCCGTGTCGGCAGGCAACGAGGTGGCCAATCTCCTCGACTCTCACGAACTGGCGGCGCAAGTCGCCCTCGCTCTTTCCGCACCGGAGATGCAATGGCGATGAAGAACTGGACGTACTGTGACGGCGAAGGCGGTCTCGATCGCACCTCGCCTGATCTCACCACGCGGCGTCAAGCCTTGGTCGCCGCGAGTGCTTTGGCTCTCGGCTCGATCTGGTGGGCGTCACCGAAATCGGCACTCGCAAAAACCGTGGTGCGGAAAGACAAAACGAACCGGAACGTACTCGTCAGCGTCTTCCTGCGCGGAGGGGCTGACGGGTTAAATCTTGTCGCGCCTTACGGTGAGGACGAATACTACAAACTCCGCCCAAGCCTCGCTCTGAAGAGCCCCAAATCCGGCGGAAGCGAGACAAGCCGTCTCAGTGACCTCGACGGCTTCTTTGGCCTCAGCCCGGCTCTTCTGCCTCTGCTCGGGGCGTTCAGAGATGGTCGGATGGGAATCATCCATGCCGTGGGATCGCGGGACACAACTCACTCTCACTTCGAGGCCATGGCTACGATGGAGCGCGGGTTGAATACGGGAGGCGACGAAGGAAGCGGAGGCTGGCTGGCCCGGCACCTTAACGCAACCGGAGACTCGGAAAGCCCGCTCCGCGCTGTGGCCCTCAGCAGCATCATGCCGGACAGCCTTGCTGGAGCGACCCAAGCCCTCGCCATCGAGAGCATCACCCAGTACAAGCTGGAAATGGAGGAAGCTCAGCGTGACACGCTTCGCAAGCTCTACAGCCGGGGCGATGACCCCGTTTCTCGAGCGGGGAGAGAGACGATGGAAGTCGTGGATCGGCTCCGCAAAGTTGATCCCGCAAAGTACGCTCCCGAAGCAGGCGCGAGCTATCCCGACACCCCCATGGGGCGGGCGTTCAAGGAAACGGCCTTCTTGATCAAGCAGGATATCGGCCTGGAAATCGCCTGCCTTGATGGCACCGGTTGGGACACTCACGTGACTCAAGGCACCGTCGATGGCTGGCTCTTCGGTCTGGTTCGCGATCTCGCCGAGAGCATGGCGGCGTTCGAGAAAGACATGGGTGGCGAGATGTCTCGAGTCACCGTATGCGTCCAGACGGAGTTTGGGCGACGGGTCTACGAGAATAGTGGTCTCGGTACCGATCACGGATCCGGGTCGGTGATGTTGCTGCTCGGAGGTGGGGTGAAAGGCGGGAAGGTCTACGCCGACTGGCCAGGGCTTATCCCTGACAAACTGACCGGGCCGGGCGATCTGCAGATCACCACAGACTATCGGAATATCCTCGGAGAGTTGCTCATCAAAAGGCTGGAAACTCCTTCGCTTTCCGATGTATTTCCGAGCCTCAGGTACCGCGAATTGGGCGTTTTCGGCCCCAAAAGCACCTAAGAAGCACCGAAGTTGGGGCCGTTTTTCTTCAAAAACGGCCCCAAATCGCTCCAGATTCGCCCTAGATCAGGGGCACTTTACACCTTGGGGTCGACGATTCCGAGCGGTTTCATGGTCTTCCACTCGCCCCGGGTGAAGTCCGGAACTTCAATCATTTCGCCACGATGAGCGACCGACCAGGCACTAAGCGGAGTGATCACGCTCCAGGTCGCGGCGTCGTAAACATCTTGGTCGAGTGGTTCGCCGTTGCGCAGGCAGTAGACGATCCGCCAGAGCATGAGGAAGTCCATTCCGCCGTGTCCGCCCATCTTCACCGCCAGCTCTCCTTGCTTGCGGAAGAGCGGGTGATCGAACTCATCGTAGATCGCTTTGAGCTTGTCGCCTTGCGTCCAACTGTGGGTCGACTCGGTGCGGCCTTCGATCACGGTGCGCCCCGGGAATCCTCCCCAAACGCCCCTGGTGCCTTGAACGAGGTTGTGTCGGGTGTACGGTCGGGGAAGTTGTTCATCCCACTGGATCATCAGAGTCTTGCCGAGAACGGTGCGCGCGATGGTGGTGTTCAGGTCGCCACAAACAAATCGCCCCTTGTTCCACTTGTGATCGGGCGGGAATTTCTCCTTGGCGTACATCGCTCGCACTCGCGAATTGGTGCTCATTGAAGACAGGGTGTCCAGACGGTCACCCCGGTTGATGTTCATGTACTGAGCGACGGGGCCGAGGCCGTGGGTGGGATAGAGGTTCCCATTCGTCTTCATGTAGTGGTAGGTGCGCCAGCTGCCTGTTCCTCGCTCGACCTCATGCATTTGCTCGCGCAGATCGTGGATGTAGGCCGCTTCGCCGTGGAGAAGTTCGCCGAGGATGCCTTGGCGACAGAGGTTCAAGACCATCAACTCTTCGCGCCCGTAGTTGACGTTTTCCATCATCATGCAGTGACGCTGCGTGGCTTCGGCGGTATCGACAAGTTCCCAGCACTCATCGACGGTGAGGGCGGCAGGAACCTCAAGGAAGACGTGCTTGCCTTTCTTCATGGCATCGACGGCCATCGGGACATGCCACTCCCAGGGGGTGGAGATCACGACGATGTCGATGTCGTCGCGGTCGTGCATTTTCTTGAATGCAAGAGGATCGCCGATGTAGAGAGTTGGTTCTGGTTGACCGGCTTCCACGACTTTCTTCGCGGAGTTTTTCGCCCAGTCTTCGTAGAGGTCGCAGATGGCTTTGACTTCAACACCTTCGAGCACCAGCATCTGTTCGACGTGACCGGATCCGCGAGCTCCGACCCCGATGAATCCGACCCGGATCTTGTCCATCGGCGGGACGGTGAGACCGGCGACCGATTTTCCTTTCCGACGCGGGGCCTTCGGGCTGGGCTTGGAATCGGCGACCGGAGCGGCAGCAAGTTTGGAGGCAATCGACGAGAGGCTCGCGGCACCAGTCATGGCAAGGAAGTCACGACGCTTCATGGTTGCAGTCTAGCCAGTCATACCGTTCCCACGCAAGGATTTTTCGCACTTCCTGGAGAGTTCAAAATTTCTGTCCTTTCAGGCAATACGATGCCGCCGTTTCGTGCGTCAATTCTGTAACGCGCACTCTGGGGAGGGGTGCTGGTGGATTCAAATGGGCTTCTTGCCATACGCATATCTTGTCGCCGCTCTCGTTTTGGTCTGGTTGGAGCGTGATTCAGGCGAAACCAAGTCGTGGGAGCGACTGGTTGGGGGCGTGCTTGGCCTTCTTGTCGGAGCAGGAATCTTGGTGACTCAGAGTGGCCTTGCTCCAGGAGCCGATCTTGCCGTGTTCGGCGGTCTCCTGCTTGCGGGGATTGCTTTTGTGAGCCCTCGTTCCTTTTTCGGTTCCGCCGCTGTGGGGGTGGCTTCTGGGAGTGCCCTTGTCACGATGCAGCCTGAACCCAAGCTTCATGCTTTCCACGTCATGTTTCTCTCCGCGAGCGCTGCAGCAGGGATTCTGCTCGGCGGATCCGCCGAGGATCGCCCGAATCTACTCAAGCAAGTTTCGGGATTCTGTCTCGCGGCAGCCTCGGTCGCTCTGGCGAACGCCTGGACAACCGAGCAATTTGGATCGCTTAAAGGACAGGTGGGCACGATCGTTGGGGGAACCGCCGTTTTGGGCATGTTGATTGCGGCCATTTGGGCGAAAGTCGGCACCAAGAATCACCCGATTCTCGCTCAAGCCCTCGGATGCTTGGCGATTCCTGTCGGGGCGTTCCTGGTGAGTGGGTCGAGCACCGATGAGGGGCAGGTTCTGATTCTCTCGACTGCGGGGGTGGCGTTGGCGGGGATTCTCGCGTGGGCTTGGCCAACCGGGGATCGTCGCGCCCTTGGCCCGATCCTGGGCGGAATGATCACGCTGGGGTTGGCGACATACGCTTTCTCGATTGCCCAAAGCTTCGGGCTTTCCGTGGTGCTGGCGTCAGCCGGGCTGGCCTGGGTGATTCTGGGACGGTTTGACCTGCTGCTTGTTCTGGGGCCGCTTGTTGGCTTGCTCGGCTTCCGTACTCTGAGAATTGCTTTTCCCGATGTCACGCGGGCGTTTGACATTGGTCAGCACTATGCGCTGATCGGCGTGATGCTAGGCGTGGGCGCGATTCTGGTGGGTTTGGAGTGCTGGCACGTGTTGCAGAGTCGTGGTCGGCTTGGGCAGCTTCTCGGAGGCGTCCTCGCGCTGGCACTAGGGGCGGTTGTGCTGTTTGGACTGATGTTCCTGGGGGTCAAGGGTGGAGTTGGCCTGATGGTGGGCCTCGGACTCGGAGCCTGGATTTCTTCGCTTGCCCGACCCGGTTCGATTGCCGCCACGATTGTGTCGCTCGGCCTGATTGGCGTCGTCGGTGCGCTTTACGGGCGGGCCTCTGAGTTCTTCGAGGCATCTCGTCAGGAGAAGACCTCGGCCTTCCTGCTTGTCGCGGGAGTGATGGCGGTGCTTGTTTTCCTTGCCCTGTTCGCGACCAGGGAGAAGCGGTCCTCGACCAAGGACGAGGTGGCCAATCATGCGTAATCTGTGGAAATCAGGAGGAATTCTCAGCCTCTTACTCGCGACTCTGGTCGCGCTCGGCCTGATGACCGCCGGCATCACGGCGGAGGTTCCGATTGGATCGGTGAAGGGGAAGATCCTGATGCCGAGCAATCAGAGAGGACTTCCGAATGCGGATGTTGTGTTCTTGCGATACGACAACGACCTTTACGAAGGGAAGGCAGAGTGGACAACCCGCACCGACGAAATCGGTGCGTTTGAACTGAAGCCTCTGCCCGCCGGAACCTATCGCGTTTCGGCTTACGGCAAGGTCCACCGGCTGGAGGGGAAGGTGGTGATGATTCGGGAAGGAAAGGAGACAACCGTCACCGAGACGGCCATTCGGTCTACGCCTTATCTCTCGATGCGGATTTCTGATCGGGTGTTCCTGCCGGAGCAAGAAGTGCAAGTTCAGGTCGAAGGGCTGTCGGATGCAGATTCCCTCAACTTTCGTGTTTCCAAGGTGAGCGATGACCTCGTCCAGAACTCCCGAGGCATTGATACGGCTTTGTCGTCTCTGGTGTCAGCTCGGAACCGAGCGAACCCCGCCGAAACCTCTGGTCTCGTGGAGGTGGCCAAGGAAGAAAGAGCCCTCACGCAGAAGGATATCGAAGGTGTTTTTGTTGAGGAACACAAGCTCGGCGACTATCCTCCCGGAATCTATCTGGTCGAGGTATCGAACAAAGAGTTTCGGTCATTCGCCTACTTCATGGTCACCGAGATCGGGATGATCACGAAAGTGGCGCGGGGAGAGGGCGTTGCGTTTCTCTCTCACTTGGAGTCGGGACTCCCGATTGCGAATGCGGCAGTGAGTATCGTCACGCCATCGGGGAGACAGTCCGTCGGGCAGACCAACGATGAGGGCATTGTTTCTCTGAGCGGCATCTCCACTCCAGAAGGGGGATCTGTGATGGTGGTTGCCCAACAGGGTGACTCGCGCGCGGTGGCTTCTTTCTGGAACAGCGGCAGCCGACGCGACACCCCGGTGATTGATGTGGTCTCCGACCGCCCGGTCTACCGACCTGGGGACACGATTCAGTACAAGGCGACGATTCGACTCCGAGAGGAGGGGCGCTACCGCATTCCGGTTGCGGGAACCGCGACGGTTCTGGTTCGGAACACCCTCGGAGATGTGGTCGCGACGGAATCGAAAGCGGTGGACGAGTGGGGCGTTCTCAGCGGCGAAATTCGGACGGTTAAGGATGCCGGGCCAGGCTACGCGAGCATTGAGATTCAGTACGCGGGAGCAGAGGAAGTTGAGAGCTTTGCGGTCTCCGAATATCGAAAACCCTACTTTGAGGTGAAGGTCGAGCCGGTGCGCGAAAGCTATGCCAAAGGCGACCGCGTGATGTTCCGCGTCTCGGCGACTACTTTCACAGGAGAGCCCGTGGTGGGAGCGGATATCGAGGCGAATCTCTCGGAATCCTGGGCTTATTCGGGATCGCCTTTTGATGATGATGCGGACGAATACTGGGGTGATGACGGGAGTTGGCCTGGCGACTATGTGAAATCCTTCCAGTCGCGGACGAACGAGAAAGGAGAGGCGGTGATCAGTTTTGCGACGACCGGCCCGGGAGTTTCGATTGGGCAGGAATACAGCGATTCGCGCCTGACCCTGGAAGCTTCGGTGAGCGATCCGAGTGGTCGGTATTTTTCGGGCAAGGGGAACGTGATGCTTCGTCGGGGCGAGGGCGAGATCTTCGCTGAATTTGATCGGTACAACTTGAAAGGCCCGGGTCAGTCCGCGACTTTGGCGATTGACTCGAACGGAACCAGAGCCAATGGCGAGGTTCAAGTGGAGTTGATTCGCGAAATCTATGCCGATGTTTCGAGCGTGGAGGTGCCGGAGTCGAAGCAGACGGTTCGCTTGGATTCGGAGGGGAAGGCGTCGATTGAGTTGGCTCCGAAGAAATCGGGCAGCTACATCGCGCGAGTGGGGTTCAAAGATCCGCGAGGCAATGAGGTGGCGTCCCAAGCCTACATTTGGGTCGGCGGTGGAGCGGATGAGGAGCAGGCGCGGCGCGCTGATCTGCAGATCATTCCGGATCGACGCCGGTATGACCAATCCGGCACAGCGGAGCTGCTGGTGCGGAGTGCGGCTCCTGGTGGAATGGCCCTTCTCACGATTGAAGGCGAGAAGCTCTTCCAGCACCAACTCGTGGATCTGAGTACGGGCGAGGCCCTGGTTCGGTTGCCTCTCCAGGCGCGGTATGCACCGAATGTGCTGGTCACCGCGTCGCGGATTTTCGGCCGTGAGTTTCACGAATCATCTCGAACGTTGCGGATCGGCCTGGAGCCGCAAACTCTGCCGATCACGCTGACACCCTCTTCCAGCGAGGCTCAGCCTGGTGAGATGATTGATGTCGAGATCAATACGGGGGTGGCAGCAGATGTCTCACTCGGCGTGGTGGACGAAGGCATCTATCAGGTGATGGAGGACACAGACGATCCTCTCGACACTTTCTATCCTCGCGGATACAGTGAGGTCGTCACGTCGTACAGTTTCCCGGACATCTATCTGGATGGGGAAGGAAAGGGGGATGTAAAGAGCGAGATCCGCAAAGACTTCCGGGATACGGCCTTCTGGAACCCGGCGATCCGAACGGATGATGCTGGTCGGGCGACGGTTCGTCTGAAGCTGCCGGATAACCTCACAAAGTGGCGACTCACCGCGACGGGAGCGGATCGCTTGACTCGTGTCGGAAAGGCGAAAACTTCGGTTGTGGCGGAGAAGGAACTGATGGCCCGGCTCAGCCTGCCGTCGTATATGGTTCAGAACGACACGCAGGTTGTGACCGCATCGATTGCGAACTCCACCGAACAGGATCTGCAGGTGAAGGTGGCTTGGGAATTCGGTTCGGGGCTGACGGCGAAAGGGGGTGGCAGCGAGACCGTGTCTATCCCGGCCAACTCGACTCGGACGGTGAGTCGAGAGCTGGTTGCGTCGGTTGGGTCGGGGATGGTGAGGTTCTCGGTCGAGAGTGGATCGTATCGGGATGCGCTCGAGATGACAATTCCCCTTGCGCCTCGAGCGGAGCGGGTTCCGACGGCCTATTCGCGATCTCTGGAGCCGGGCAAGACGGTTGATTTGGAGATCAATCGAGATGAAAAGGCTCTGCAGGGCGCTTACACGTTGAACCTCGTTCCGAGCTTGGAGGCGGGGCTGCCGTCGCTTCTGCCGGGTCTGGTGGATTATCCCTATGGATGCGTGGAGCAGACGATGAGCCGGTTCGTTCCTGCGGTTTTGGTTCGGTCTTACATGCGTGAGCGGGGGATGAGTGATCCGGCCTTGGACGCGAAGATTGATGAAGTGACGGCGCAGAGTCTGGCCCGCATTCGGATGCTCAAGGGCTCGTTTGGTTGGGGTTGGTTTGAATACGGCGAGCCTCTCCCCGAGATGACGGCGATGGTTCTTGAGGGACTGCGCGTTGCGGAAACTGCGGGCGTGAAGGTTCCTGTCGATCTGACGGATGAGGCCTTGCGTGCATCGCGTCAAATGCTCGAAAAGCCGGAGCAGGAGGGTTATTCCAGTAAGGTTGGTCTCGCTTTGGCCCTCCTGAGACGGGAAGCGAGCCCGAATGCGGTGAAGGCTCTGGAACTCGCGAGTCAGAAGCCGGGGCTCTCGACGAAGAGCCGGGCGGAGATCGCGCTGGGGCTTCGCTTGAGCCGGGATCCGAAGGCGAGCCGTCTGGCGCAGAAGATGTTTGCGGCGATGAAGAGCGATGCTCTGGTCGGCCCGGAATCGGTGAGCTACGGCGATCCGCTCGATACGGCGGCGGCGATCGAAACGTTGGTCGTGATGGAGCCGGAATCCGCTTGGATTCCCAAGCTTCGCCAAAGCCTGAGCCAGCAGAGGCTGGGGAATGGATGGGGAGATACTTGGCGGACGCACATGGCGATTCGGGCCCAGCTCGCGGTGGCAACGTTGGCGCAGTCTGAGTCGGCTCAGGGTTCGGTGCGCGTGAGTCTGAACGGGCGAGAGATCGGCAAGCACGAGATGGCTCCGCTGGGCTTGGGCGTTGAGGTCTCGGTACCTTGGGAGGAATTGAAGCCCGGGAAGAACATCGTGTCTCTGCGATTCGAGGGGATCGGGACTGCTTATGCCAACTTGGAAGGCGAGCAGCACGTTTTCGCGACGGAAAGCAAGCCGGTTCGGAAGCCGGGAGGGTTCAGTCTCAAACGAGAGTACTTCCCAATGGAGAGCGTCCGTTTGGAGGATGGATCGTTGCGGTATCAAGTCGGAAAGAGTTCTCGGACTTCGTTCCGGTCGGGCGAGGTTTTCCGGGTGCGGTTGACGATCAAGACTGATGCCGCGATGAGCTATGTTGCCGTGGAAGATCCTCTGCCTTCGAATATGAGGATCGTGGATGCTGATCAGCCGGAGCCGGGTTATGACTGGATGAATTGGTGGTCGAACAGCACGTTCTTTGATGACAAGGCCACTTTCTTCATGGACAGTCTGCCGGAGGGGGAGAGTGTGGTGGAGTACGCCGTCCGGGCAGAGGCTACGGGGGTTGGAACGGCGCTTCCGGCCCGTGCTTATCCGATGTACCAGCGCGACATCCTGGCGACATCGTCGCAAATGCGGTTGGAGGTTCGTCCATGAGGCTCTGGTCGCTGGGGCTGGGATGCGTTGCCGTGATGGGGCTCGGTTGGGGTCTGGTTGCGGCGACCAGGCAATCCCCGGAGACGGTGATTGGCGAATACGTGACCTCGCTCCAGGGGAGAACCGCGAACCAGAGGCACAACGCCTTGCTTGCGGTCAAGCGGCTGGATGGGATTGTCATCGCGCCGGGAGAGACGTTCAGCTTCAATAAGGTTGCGGGTCCGTGGAGTCGAGATCGCGGGTTTCGACGGGCGCCCGTGAGTTTCGGCGGGAATCTCGTGGATCAGTGGGGCGGAGGGGTGTGCCAGACCAGCTCCACGCTTTACAATGCCGCGATGCTCTCGAGCATGGGGTTTGTCGAGCGGCATCCGCATCATCACGCCCCGGATTACATTGCGCCTGGTCGCGATGCGGCGGTGGCTTTCCCGAATATCGACCTCAAGTTCAGGAACCCGCGACGTGTGCCGGTGACGATTTCTGCCGCGATTTCGGGGAATACGCTCAGAATCGCGATTCTTTCGCGCGATGCGCGTGGGGATCAGCCCCGGATCGTGCAGCGTGTGCTCAATCAAAGACAGCCCCTCACGATTACCGTCGCGGGGGATTCTCAGCGCTTGCGGAACCCGGGGAAATTTGGGCATGAGGTCGAGACTTTTCGGGTGACGCGGGACGGGAAAGAGCTACTGAGCCGGGATTCTTACCCGGTGATGCACAGAGTGGAGCAAAGATAGCCTCGTCCGTGGCCCCAGCGGACGAAGTGTCACGCAACAGTTTTAGTAGAATCACAGGATGCTTGGCACTCTTGCCGCGACGATGGTGCTCGCTGGGAAGCCGTCGGTCGCTGTGACTTACGCTCCGTTCCGAGGTTTGGAGATGAAGGTTGCCGATACGGCACTGATTGAGGGGAGCGGATTCCAGTACTACGAACGGGGCTGGAAGCGAGGCTACTTCAGTTCGGCGTGGAAACCGATCGATGTGCGACCTGGTGAGAACGGCTCGATCGTCGTGGTGATGAACAGCGATGATGGGCTGGTCGGAGGCACCCAGGTTTTTCGACCGAGAGAAGATGGGTTTGATGCGACGGCCTCGTTCCGATGGCGAGGTGAGAAGCCGGCGATGCTTGAATTTGCGGTGGGGAGGCTCTGGGCTCCGTTGCTCGCCGATGGCACGTTGAGGCTTGATGGCGCACAGGCTCCGAGTTTGAAGAATCCGATTCGAGCGGGTTCGAGCTTTGAAGAAAGAGTGTTTGGCAAACCGGCTCGTGAGGTGGTTTTCGATGCTCCGAGTGCGAAGGTCACCATTCGCGCCCAGCGCCCGATCAATGTGATGGACGCGCGGAATCACGCGGTGGAGTGGGCGGTTGACAAGGAACTGTTTTGGCTTGGATACACCGATGTTGAACTTGAGCCTCAGGAGGCGATGACCTTCGAGTACTCGGTCACGATTGATCCGAAACCCCACGAGCCAGGAGTTCCGCAGCCGGTCGCCACGGAGACAGTTGATATCTTGGAGGCCCTTGGGCCGGATAGTCGTCCTTTGCCTCTGGCTCCGCAGCCCAAGCAGCGAACTCCGCGCCCGGGGTTCACCGACGCCCACGCTGGGTTTACTCTCGATCTGCCTGCGGGGCTTGAAGCGGAACCGGCTTGGTTCAACGAGTTTTTGCAAGAGACTTGGGAGTGGCAACCTGATTCATCGGTGGGCAAGGCTTTCGCGGTGAAAGCGACACTTGGAATCAATGGGCTTCCGGCAGGTGGCTATGTGCTGAACGTGACCGATTCCGGGGCAATGGTTCAAGCGGCGGATCGTGATGGGGTTCGATACGCTCTGCGCACACTCGCCTTGCTGACTCGTCCGCAGAAAGGGCGTTTGGTGGTCGAGCGGGGCGAGATTCGGGACTGGCCGAGTACGACCTGGCGAGGGATCCACAAGTTTGTTGGCCCAACGGCCTTGCAGTTCCAGGGCAAGCTCTTGCGCCGGGTTCTCGCTTTGATGAAGCTGAACAAGATCGTGCTGCAGTGCGAGCGCACGGATTGGGACACCTTGCCGGGGATCGAAACCTCGATCACGATGAGCAAAAAGGATCTGAAGGCTCTCGTGGGGCAGTATCGCTCTCTTGGTTTTGAGTTTATTCCTCTGGTTCAGAGTCTGGGGCACATGGAGTGGTTTTTTGAGAATGACAAGAACCTCGACATGGCGATCAATCCGAAGATCCCTTACACGATTGATCCGCGCAAGGCGAAAACCCGAGCCGTGTTCCGTGATCTGTGGGCCGAGATCATTGGGGAGTTCAATCCCACGACGGTTCACTTTGGTCTCGATGAAATCGGGATGCGTGGAATGCCGAATGATCCCGGGCTTGAAACCAGGCTCTGGAAGGTGAGTGTTCCGGAACTACTTGACATCGCCAAGAAGCACAACGTGAAGTCGATGTTCTGGAGCGACATGATGCTCGCCAAGGACGAGGCGGTTGATGCGCAGCATGGGGATTCTCCGGCGATTGCCAAGGAGCGGCGGAGCGTGTTGCAAAAGGGGAATCTCATCGGAGATTGGCATTACAAGGACGACCCGAATCCTGATGTGTTTGACAAGTCGCTCAAGCTCTGGAACTCGATTGGGATGAAGCCGATTGCCACCACGTGGAATCGCCCAGGCAATATTCGAGGCTTCACGCTGTCGGCGATTCGGAACAACGCGGGCGTTCTCCAGTCCACATGGGCCGGGTACGAGAGCAGCGAGGCCAACATGGTTCGGGCGTGGGATCAGTTCCATGCCTACATCCTGATGGCGGAATATGCCTGGAGCGGGCGCACCGACATGCCGAACAAGATTGGCTACGATCCGGCGGCGTTGCTCCAGCGGCTTTACTTTGGTGGTCGGAGCGCGGTGGCTCCGCTCCCCGGCGATGCGGTGTTGCCCCAGGGTCTGCGAGGCAAGCCGCTCAAGATCGGCACGCTCGGGTTCCGGCTCTTTGATCCGATTCAGCTGTTTGGCAGCACCACGAACGCTTCATTCGGGGCCCCGGATGCGGTCAAGATTCCGGTCGGACAAGAAGCGGCGAATCTGGCCCTCGCGCTGGACTGCCTGGCTCGGGTGAACGAGGTGGTTCCGGTGGTCGAAGTGGTGGTTCACTTTGCGGATGGCTCATCGGTGAAAGAGACCCTGCGGTACGGGACGCATCTTCGGAGCGTGACGGATGATCGCGCCACGATTGCTTCGGCTCGGATGGATGGGCTCAGTGGGGTGCGCTTGAGCTTCCCTCGGAAGATGATTGAATCTGTGACGATCACGTCGATTCAGTCAGCCGCCGGTACGCGGGTGCACGGCGTGAGTGTATTCTGACGGAATGACGCCGCGTGGTGTAGTTGAAAAGTGGATCGCGGAGGGAGCCTTTCCGGGGGCTTCCTTCGCGTATGGTTCTGGGGCCTCGGTGGTCATGGATCATGTTGGTCGATTCACTTATGATCCAAGTTCGCGCGCCGTGGATGGGGAGACGGTGTGGGATCTTGCAAGCGTCACCAAAGTGATGGCGACGACTCCGGCAGTTCTTGTCTCGGTGGATGCGGGGATTTTGAGTCTGGATGATCCCGTGAGCAAGTGGATTCCCGAGACCAAGCTGTCGGATGCGACGATTCGGCACCTTTTGCGTCACGAGAGCGGGCTGCGGGCCTATGACTCAGGGATCGCGGGGAAGATTTCCGTTTCCCAAGAAGCTCGGGCACGGATTCTCTCCGCGAACCCTGCGACGGCTGTCGGTGTTCAGTGCGAATACTCTTGCCTTGGATTTGTGACCTTGATGGCGATCTTGGAGCGGGCGACCGGCATGCCTTTTCCGGAGTGGGTCGCGCTCCGGGTTTTTGCGCCTCTGGGTGTGTCCGGGGCTGACTACTGCCCCTCGCCGGGGATGTTGCCGCGCATTCCGCCGACGGGGAAAACAGATGCCTGGAGACGCAAGCTCGCCTCCGAACGAGGGCAGGAGTGGAGTCATGGCGAGTTTATACGCGGAACGGTGCATGATCCCATTGCATACGCATTGGGCGGGGTGAGTGGAAACGCGGGTCTCTTCAGTACGCTGGCTGGGGTGGCGGAGTATGCGCGGGCGTGGGATGAAGGTCGTGGGTTCATCGGGTCGCACAAAGCGGAGTGGATCGCCAAAGGGAGCGATCTTTCCAGTCGCGCTCTGGGGTGGGACACGAAGTCTCCGACAGGATCGTCGGCGGGGAGTTTGTTCAGCACGGCAAGTTATGGGCACACTGGGTACACCGGCACGTGCCTTTGGATTGATCCCGAGCACCGAATTTGGGGGGTTCTTTTGGCTCATCGTGTGCATCCTGATGAGACCAACTTGAAAATATCTCAGGCACGGCCCGAGTTCTTTGATGCCGTGTTCCGGGCAACGCGAAGTTAAAATCAGCATGAAATACGAAAGGATGTCCCTGTGTCCCGGGACACCTTGCGCTTGTACTGAAACTCTGGTAAAGTTTTGTTGGAGATTCCAGCGTGGTGTTTGCTCTCCCCTTAACCATGTCTGGGTCTCCACTTTCATTTTGAAAGGGAGACTGTTCGCTTACTGGTTCTGGCTGGTGAGGAAGATGATCAGCCCAATGACGATGAGGGCGAGAATGACGGCAATCGCGACCTTCCACGGGCTCACGGGGGCTTCGCCTCGAACTTCGCCGGTTTGACCATTCACGAGGTAACTCCAGGATTTTCCGCCATATCGGTAGGCTCCGCTCCAGATGGGGAGCAGGATGTGCTTGAAGGTGATTTGGTCGTATTGAGTGCGTTGCTGGATCACCCGCTGTTGATCGCCGCCGATGTCTCGGCAGATGGCACTGTGGATGGGGCCGGACATGATTTGCTTTGCGGTTTCAAACCCCGAGTCGAGGGGGACATCGTAGCGCATCGCCACAAATCCGCTGAGGAACTCGCCGCGATAGGGGGCCAGTTCGGTGAGATTCCACGAGGACATGGCTTGGGCATAGCGCGGAGGCAGGTGTTGACTAGCGAGAACCAGGACATCATCGAAAGGCACCACGACGATCCCGGAGGCGGGATACCAGCGGGTCTTCATCACTTGGCGGGTTTGTCGGTTGCCGTTCGAGTCGGTGTATGACTCGGTTTCGTAGTAGTTTTCGCCGCGTTGTCCTACGTATGCGGTGGTGGTGACGGTGTCGTACGTCCAGTAGGGGATGTAGCAGCCCTTGATCCCGTTCTCGGCGAGAGCGAGGGCTTTCAGGTTGTTGGGGGCCCAGAATCGGCTACCGATCCAGGCTTGGAAGTTTGTTTTTGCGGCTCGAAGATCAACGGCGAAGGGCAGGACGCTGCGGGGTTCGATCCGCTGCTCGGGGTTAGTGGGAACCACGACATTGCTTCCGCAGAAGGGACAAGCCCCTGACTCCTGATTCTCCGGCCAGGTGAACTCGGCGGCGCACTGGTTGCAGTGCAGAACCCGCTTCGGCTCAATCATCGTCGGAGGGGCGTGCTGGGTGAGGTAGAGCTGAAAATCGAGCTCCTCGATGTCGTCCATGGACGCAGGGATGTCTTGGACATGCCCGCAGTAGGAGCAAGAAAGCGATTTCGTGCCGGGCGCAAAAGTGAGTTGCGCCCCGCACTGCTCGCACGGATATCGCTGTTCAGCCATCTTTAGTGCAGCGTTCCGTCGTGGCTGTTACTCCGCCGGTGGAATCGGCGGGGGGACTGCGGCGAAGAGGGTCGACAGGACGGTTTCGGCTTTCTCCCAACCTGCCATGCCGGTTGTCCAGACGAGGGTTTCTCGGCTGAGGCGTCCATCGCCGGTCATTTGTTGAAGGACATCGAGGGTGAAGGGTCCGTGTTGTTGACCTCCGATCGCGACGTGATACTGCGGAGCCTGGGGAACCGGAGGTGGGGTCGCCGCCGAAGGAGCGGCAGGAGGAGAGGCGGGTTGCTGCATCGATTGGCTGACTTGCTGGCCCATCATCATGCCGGCAGCCATCTGCGCGCCGATGGCACCTGCTCCGCTGGGATTCTCGGCTCCCTTCACCATGGCTTCGCCAGCCTGGAACTTCATGAAGTTGTCCAGATTTCCCACGGCTCCCATCTTGCTGCGGGTGTCGATGGCTTGCTCCACTTCGGGCGGAACACTGACGTTCTCGACGACCAAATCGAGGAGTTCGATGCCGATAGCGTCCATCTTGGCTTGCATCAGCTCGGCCAGATTGTCGCCCATTGTGTCGTAGTGGCTGTAGAGATCGAGGACGGGAAGAGCGGCTTTGGCAACGGCTTCGGCGAATCCGCTGACGATTTGGTTGCGCACTTGGTCGCTGATTTCCTCGGTGGTGAACTGCCAGTTGGTGCCGACGACTTCTTTCAGGAAGACCTTGGCGTCCTTGACCCTCATGGCATAGGTGCCGAAGGCTCGGACGCGCACCATGCCGAAGTCAGCATCGCGCATCATGATCGGGTTCATCGTGCCCCATTTGAGGTTGTTAAACCGCTTGGTGTTGACGAAATAGACCTCGCTCTTGAAGGGAGAGTTGAAGCCGTACTTCCAACCCTTGAGAGTGGAGAGAATGGGGAGGTTGGCGGTTTCCAGGGTGAACATGCCTGGCTGGAAAACGTCGGCGAATTGGCCTTCGTCCACAAAGACGGCGACTTGCGACTCGCGGACGGTGAGCTTTGCGCCGTATTTGATCTCGTTGTTATGCCGCTCGAAGCGGTAGACCATCGTGTCGGTGGTGTCGTCCGTCCACTCGATGATGTCGATGAATTCGCCTTTGATCTTGTCCCAGATGCCCATTTCGGTTCAAAGCCTCGTACCGGAAAAGCCGGTGGATTGGCAGTGAGTATACGTGGAAATGGGTGATGTTGGTTGCGGTTGGGGGGATCGGGCGGTACCTGGTATTTCCACTGGGTCAACCGAACCTTATCGCCCCCTTAATTTTACTTGACCCTGGCTTAACTTGCGCTCCCTAGAATCTGGGGTGTTGGTGCTTCGATTTTCGGGGCCCTGGTTTCTGATTGAGGAAAAAACAAATGCGTAACAGCCTGATTTTCGCGGCAATCGCTTTCGCTGGGGCATCCCAGGCGGCGACCTGGACATGGACTTTTGACAGCAACTACAACGAGCTCGGAGGAGGCACCAGCCTGACTTCCAACGGTAACATTGCTTTCGAGGCAGACACGATCAATGGCGAGGCAGCGACGGTGGCCAAACTCACGAAGGGAGATTTCCTTGGTGGGCAACCGGCGGATCCTTGGCTTGGCCTTGTGAACCCGATTGGCGCAAACGGCGGGGGAACTCGTACGAACGTCTACTCGATCCTGATGGATGTTCGGATGCCGGGAACGGGGTGGCAGAGCCTCCTTCAATCCGGTTCGAGCCACGCGGCTACGGGCACGGTCGATGCTGGATCGGGCGAGAATGACGGGGATTGGTTCATCAATACCGCGAATGGGTTGGGAATCTCGGGCAACTACACAGATCCGGGTAACTCCACACTCTTTACCAATGATGTGTGGACGCGCATCGTGCTGACGATTGACCAGAGCAACACCGCGACCGGTGATGACCGCGCTTACAAGAGCTATGTGAACGGTGTTCTGCAGAACACGGTTCAGAGCCCGAGCAATTTCGGATTGGATGGTCGCTATGCTTTGGGATCGAGCTTCTGGTTCTTTGCCGATGAAGATCGGGAGGTTCGCGATGTGTGGTACGTGAACAACGTGATGGTCTTTGATCGTTACCTGACGGCGAGTGAAGTCCGAGACTTCGGAGGAGCCCAAGCAGGTGCTCCAACGGCGGTTCCGGAGCCGATGACAATGAGCCTTCTCGCGCTGGGTGCGTGGATCGCGCGCAAGCGAAAGAAAGCCTAGTCTTCTACCCCCACCATGCTTCGACCGGGGGCGCTTGGTGCGCCTCCGGTCTTCCCGATTGAGAACACCATGAATTCTTTCCTGACTCGAACCTTTGCTATTGCCCTCGCTTTCGCCTTCGTCGTCTCGCTTGCCGGGTGCGGAGCGGGAGCGCCGACTCAGGCCCCGCCGGAAGCCGACGAGAAAGCCGGTGTGTCGGACGGTACGGTCACCCAGGCCGAAGAGTGACTTCGCGATAGGGGATACTGCCGGGCGGGATGGTTCAATTTTCCGACATCGAAGACGCCGCCCGGCGCATCGCCCCTTACGCCCATCAAACCCCGGTGCTCGCCTCGAGTCAGCTCAATGCGAAGTTCGATGCGCAGTTCTTTGTGAAGGCTGAGAGCTTCCAGAGATCCGGTTCGTTCAAGTTTCGAGGGGCGATGAATGCGATGCTCCAACTGACCGAGGATCAGCGGCGAAATGGCGTGCTGACCTATTCGAGCGGGAACCATGCCCAGGCGCTTGCGTTGGCGGGAAAACTCCTCGGCTCGCCCGTGGTTGTGGTGATGCCCAATGATGCTCCCGCCGTAAAGCGGGCCGCCACGGAGGGCTACGGAGGCGAGGTCATTCTGTACGACCGCGACGAGACGACGCGGGAGGCTCTGGGGAGTCGGTTGGCGGAGGAACGGGGGTTGACCCTGGTTCCGCCTTACGACCATCCTCATATCATCGCGGGGGCAGGCACAGCGGTTCGGGAGTTGATTTTGGAGAGTGGCGAACTCGATATGCTTCTCGTCTGCCTGGGTGGAGGAGGATTGCTGAGCGGTTCTGCCGTCTCGGCCAAGACTCTCTTGCCAGCTTGTCAGGTCATTGGCGTGGAGCCGGAGGCGGGTGACGACATTGCTCGATCATTCCGCTCTGGGAAGATCGAGACGGTGAAGGATCCGATCACGATTGCGGATGGTGCGAGAACCCCAAGTGCAAGTGCCCTGACTTTCGCGCATATTCAGGCTCATGTCGATGATGTGGTGACCGTGGCGGATTCCACGCTCGTGGAGTGCACGAAGTTTTATGCGGAGCGCATGAAAGTTCTCGTTGAACCAACCGGTTGCCTTTCGCTGGCGGCGGCGTGGGAAGGCAAAGTGGATGTCCGTGGCAAGCGAGTCGGGGTTGTGGTGAGCGGCGGAAATGTGGATCTCAGTCGCCTGGCGTCGCTCTGGACGGGTGGATCGGGGCTTGATTGAGAGGTCAGGCGGGTAAGGTGAACGGCATGTCCGATACTGGTTCTTCATTCGGCGAACGATCCCTGGCTTTGCATCGGGAGCATCGGGGAAAGCTGGGCATCCAGGTCAAAGTCGGGCTGGAATCGCGGGATGATTTAAGCCTCGCCTACACTCCGGGGGTTGCGGCAGTGAGCGAGCATCTGGCGGCGCATCCCGAGGCGGCGATGGCGATGAGCTTCAAAGGGAACAGCGTGGCGATTGTCAGCGATGGTTCGGCGGTGCTTGGGCTGGGCAATATCGGCCCTTATGGGGCTCTCCCGGTCATGGAAGGGAAGGCGGCTCTGTTCAAGGAGTTTGCCGGCATTGATGGAGTTCCCATCGTTCTAGGAACGCAGAAGCCGGAGGAGATCATCGCGACGGTGAAGGCGATTGCGCCGACTTTTGGTGGGATTAATCTGGAGGATATTGCGGCCCCTCAGTGCTTTGCCATCGAGCGCGCGTTGCAGGCGATCGGTATTCCCGTGTTCCATGATGACCAGCATGGGACGGCGATTGTCGTGCTCGCGGCCCTCTTGAACGCCTGCAAGCTCACGGGGAAAGAGCCGGACGATTTGACCGTGGTGCTGAACGGAGCGGGCGCGGCGGGGACGAGCATTGCGAAGCTCTTGCGCTGCATCGGTCAGGATCCGACGGTGTGCATTCCTGTGAAGGAGATCCTGATGTGCGACAGCCAAGGGATCATCAGTCGCGGGCGATTCGACAAACTCAACGATGAGAAGCGCGCGCTCTTGAGCTTCACGAATCGGTCTGATCGAAGCGGGTCTTTGCGAGACGCTCTGGTGGGCGCGGATGTGTTCATCGGAGTTTCGGTGGCGAATCTTTTGACGGCTGCCGACATCCGGTTGATGAATGCTGCTCCGATCGTCTTTGCGCTCGCGAACCCTGATCCGGAGATCCTTCCTGATGAAGCGCGATTGGGTGGCGCTTCGGTGGTTTGTACGGGTCGGAGCGATTTTCCGAATCAGGTCAACAATGTTTTGGCATTTCCGGGGATTTTCCGAGGGGCTCTTGACGCTGGAGCGAGTCGGATTACGGAGCACATGAAGATCTCAGCCGCCCATGCGCTCTCGGCATGTTTGTCTGATCCGAGGGTTGACATGGTGATCCCTGATCCGCTGGATCGGTCGGTGGTGCCGATTGTTGCGGCGGCGGTGGCTCAGGCCTGGGAAGAGGACGTGGCGGCCGGGAGTCATCTGTGGCATTCGTGACCCCGATGGGCGTCAGCTTTGACCCAGGGACCTTTCGGGAAACGGATAATCTGAACCACGGACATTGACGCCGTGGCTTCCCCTACCAATCTCTCGATCGCCCAAGAATCTGAACTCCTCCCGATCAGTGAGATCGCGGATCGCGCGGGGCTCGCCCCAGATGAAATTGACCCGTACGGTCGGACGAAGGCGAAGCTGACTTTTTCGGCGATTCAGCGCCTTCAAAAGGCGGATCGTGGACGCTTGGTTTTGGTCACCGCGATCACTCCGACACCCGCAGGCGAAGGGAAGACGACGGTCACGGTGGGACTTGCGCAGGGTCTCCGTCGGCTGGGACTCGCGGCGATGCCTGCGGTTCGGGAGCCGGCGCTTGGCCCGGTCTTCGGGATCAAGGGGGGCGCAACTGGGGGAGGATACAGCCAAGTTCTTCCGATGGAGGACATCAATCTCTTTTTCACCGGGGATTTTCCTGCGATTTCAGCTGCTCATAACTTGCTGAGCGCGATGGTGGATTCTCATCTGCACCACGGCAACAAGCTCGACATGGATCCGGCCTGGGTGACGTGGCCTCGCACGGTGGACATGAACGACCGTGCTCTGCGGCAGATCGTGATTGGACTGGGCGCGGGGGCCCATGGCGTCGCCCGGGAAAGTAGCTTTGTGATCACTCCGGCAAGCGAGGTGATGGCGACGCTTTGCTTGGCGAACTCTCTTCCAGATTTGCAGACGCGGCTGGGGCGGATCATGGTGGGGATGAATCGGAGTCGCACCCCGATTCACGCCAAGGATGTGGAAGCGGATGGCGCGATGGCTATGCTCTTGAGGGATGCCTGGCGACCGAATCTGGTTCAGACGCGGGAAGGCGGGCCGGCTTTTGTTCATGGCGGACCCTTTGCGAATATCGCCCACGGATGCAGCAGTGTCGTGGCCACTCAATGCGCGTTGGGGCTGTGCGATTGGGTGGTGACAGAAGCAGGTTTTGCCAGTGATCTGGGAGCGGAAAAGTTCATGCACCTGGTTCGTCCGGAGATCGGGCAATCGCCTGATGCGGTGGTTCTGGTGGTCACGGTGCGCGCGGTTCGTCATCATGGCGACGGCGACTTGGCGGCTGGGTTTGCGAATGTTGAACGCCACCTTAATCACTTGAAGCAGTACGGCGTTCCGGTGGTGGTGGCGGTGAACAAATTCAAAGACGACACGGACGCCGAACTTGATGCCTTGCGTGGCCTGAGTCAGGCGGCAGGTGTGATGGCGGTGGTCGCTGATCCCTGGAATGGCGGCGGCGCGGGCTGCGAGGCTCTCGCGGAGGTTGTCGCGGGACTGCCTCGCGGTACCGAAGTTTCGCGTCTTTACGCGGCAGATGCTCCGATCCGGGAGAAGTTGCAGACGATTGTGACGAAGGTCTACGGTGGTGACGGAATCCGACTCACGGCTCATGCCACGCGACGGCTTGCCTGGCTCGAAAAGCAGGGTCTGGATACGATGCCGGTTTGCGTGGCGAAGACTCAATCGAGCTTGAGCGATCAGGGTTCGCTGAAGAACGCGCCGACTGGATTCATGGTGGAGTTTAGCGATTTCCGCCCTTCGATTGGTGCAGGGTTCGTGGTGGCGATCGCGGGGGACATCATGCTGATGCCGGGGTTGGGCAAGCGACCGGCGGCGGTAGATATGTCGGTGGACGCGGATGGTCAGGTGAGTGGTCTCCACTAATTCGAGCGCAGGGGTGTCGCGGCATTTCGGGGTGCGTGTGGGTTGGCACCTGGCATATTTGCCTGCTTTCCTGGGCCGCGCCGCATCCTTAACGTTCGGATAGCTATACTTTGTGCGTATTTCAGCGGTTTTCGCTGGAGAGGAGCACAAATGAAGAGAGTTATCCTAGGGGGAGCGGCGTTCCTTGCCGTCTCCGCACAAGCAAACCTGATTGCCGATGGTGGATTTGAAGTCCCTATCGCTAATCCCAACACGTTTATCCAAGTGACGGGCGGCAACATGGCGGGGGCATGGAACGTTGTCGGCAATGATGTTCTGGTCATCAAGAACACCTATTCCGAAGCACCGCCGATTGTTTTCAACTCGCAGGAAGCTGTTCAAGCTCTGGACATCACTGGTGCGGGGAATACGGGCCTCTCGAATGGTGTTTGGCAGGATGTCGCGACTACGGTGGGCCAGGAATACAGCCTGAGCTTCTGGGTGGGCCGCGCACAGGGCCAATCGGGGGACAATCGGTACCAAACCCCGGCGGCGGTTCGACTCTTCGTCGACAGCACCCTGGTCAATACCTACACCAACTCCAATACGGTTACGGTGGGCACAGTTGGCTGGGAGCAGTTCACTTACACGTTCTTCGCGCAAAATGCGACGACTCGGGTGGAGTTCCTGAACGGCGTTCCGACGCAGGGGAATCCGGGCTGGAGCAACTACGCTGGCCTTGACGACGTGCAGATGGAAGCGGTTCCTGAGCCGTTCACGATGGCCGGGCTGGCCGCGCTGGCTCTGGTCGCGCGCAAGCGACGCAAGGCGTAAGCCTCTCGCCGCGGCGGAGAATTGGCCCCCGGGTTGGTTCCGGGGGCCGCTTTGCGTGCGATCAAAACCCCCAGGGACCCCGTGGGCAACTGGGTAGATTTCAATCATCTATGAAAATTCGGCTTGGTCACTCGCCCGATTCTGATGACGCCTTCATGTTTTGGGGACTTGCCAACGGCGCGGTGGAAAGCGACCACGAGTTTGAGCACATCCTGCGCGACATCCAGACGCTGAATGAGTGGGCACGGGAAGGGAAGCTTGAGTCTAGCGCGGTCAGCGTGCATGCCTTCGCTTATGTCGCCGACAAGTATGCGCTTCTCCGCCACGGTGGGAGCTTCGGCGAAGACTACGGCCCGATGATTGTGAGCGAGGAGAACATTTCGCCGGAAGATCTGAAGGAAACGGTGATTGCGGTTCCAGGCACCCTGACGAGCGCGTTTTTGCAACTCAACCTGTGGTTCGAGGATCAGTTTGGCGAGGGCGTGAAGCCGAAGTTCGAAGTTGTCCCGTTTGATGAGATCATTCCGGCGATTCAGTCGAAGAAATACCGCGCGGGCCTGATCATCCACGAAGGTCAGCTGACGTACGAGCGCGAAGGCTTGGTGGAACTTGCCAACATGGGCAAGTGGTGGAAGGCTAAGACGGGCGGACTTCCGCTGCCGCTCGGCGTGAACGTGGTGCGCAAGGATCTCGGCGAAGAGATTTGCGTCGATGTCAGCCGCTGCATGCGCGAGAGCATCGAGGCGAGCCTGAACAATCGCGACAAGGCGCTGGAGTACGCGCTCCAATTCGCTCGCGGAATGGATGTGGATACGAGCGACACCTTTGTCGGGATGTACGTGAACGAGCGCACTCGAGACATGGGCGAGGATGGGGTCAAGGCGATTCGGCTGCTTCTGAGCGAAGGTGCCCGGATCGGCCTCGTTCCTCCGGTTCAGGTCGATGTGATCGACTGAACTTAGGTCGCCTCGCAACTCTACTGGGTTTTTGGTATTTTCTAATCGCCGTTTTCAACAATCAGCTCTCGGAGGACATAATCTCCCCGGAATGATTAGGGAAGATGAAGACTTCGGTCTGCTCGACGGGCTACAGTTCATACGAGAGATTCAAAGGGAGCTGGAGCTTGGAGCTAGTTTTGTGCCGCTTCTAGGGGCAGGCTTCTCCGTAGCCGCGGGAGTTCCAATTTTAAAGGAACTGAGACACTACCTTGCGCGTTGCATCTGTTTGACATTTGGAATCGACACCAAAGTCCTCAATAGTTTGGAAGAACGATGGATACCTGGAGTCGATCAGTGGCCCGATCTAGTGGATCCACCTCTAGGTACCAGTGCTGAAGGCAGGTTCATTCAAAATGTTCCCAGAGTGATCTTGGCCGACAAAGCGTGGGATGATCGGGCCGAATCAGTTCTTAATTCATTCAGACAGCTGAAACGAGAAGTATTAACGATTCTCGGGAAGGAACTCGACCTGAGAGACCCTGTTCACCGACTAGTATTCGGAACCTACGTCGCCTCATTGGAAATTGGCGAGTTTATAGACACTAGGTATCTCGTAGTCCAATGTAGGCTCCTTGCGATATTGCGGCAGACATGCCCCGACGCCCTCGAGTCTGGCCTACCTGACCTTTTGGCGCATAATACCCAGAAAGCGAGCACTGTGTGCCGCCAATACGCTGAGGCTTGTCCCAGCCTTAACGCTAGACTCATGGATTTCGCACTCCTTCAGGAAGCTTGGGGATCACTGCATGACTGGAGATCCGCTCTGCAGGTTCTGGCGCGAGTAAATCGAAAATCCAGATCAGGCGAGACGGAAATGGGTGCTCCGAAAAGTGAAGTCTATGATTCTTGCTTTCGGAAACTCTACACCGGAAAGAAGCCTGCCTTGCCACACCAAATGCTTGCAGCGCTCGCAAACGTACTTCGAATAAACTTAATTCTGACGCCGAACTTCGATGATTTAACAGAACTTGCGTTCCAAAATGCCGGGCGACCACTGACAACCTTTGAAGTAGGGACAAACTCTTCACTGCCCGACCCGGATGCATTGAGAGGAGTCCGTTCCATCGTAAAGCTTCACGGTGGACGATCCTCAATACGGGCAGACTACTCCGTAGACTCTACACCTAGCGAGCAAGATCGAAGATGCTTCTGCAGCTACTTCGATGGTGAGGGAACGGGGCGTTTCTTGCTTGTGATGGGATACTCAGCTAGGGACAGCCGGATATCCGCCATGTTTAAGGAGCTGAGTCGCCAAAAGCCTGGAACCACAATATTTTGGGTGGCGTATAGTGCGCAGGACTGCGCTGATATTAGAAAGTTGCAGACTGAGTTAGAGAGTGGCTGCCAAATACATCTGACGAAGCAATCTCATCTCGGACTATTCTTGATGGAACTTTATCAAGTGGTTCGAAAAACAGTCCCTACCCTAGGGACGATCTTCCCCTCACCGGCTAGACTAACGATGCCGCCGCCTGCAAAGATGACTGCAGAGATTCGAAAGGTTTCCCAAGAAGTCATCGGCACGCTCACCGGTGCTGGGCAAGCCGTAACAATCCTGACTGCAGGCGAAAAGGAGGGTGGGCTCACAAGTATCGCCATCCTCGTCCACGAAGAATATTCGACTAGCACAAATACTCAATGTCTTTGGATCGAGATGAACGACATCGAAGATTCAGTTCACCTATTCGAAGTAATCGTGGAAGCGATTCACTACAAACTTGGCATAGACCATTGGACACCGTCCGCCGTTATCGGTAGAACACAGTTTGACTACCCCCCTGGTCAGCCGAAAACTGGCACAATGGGCGATCGTGCAGCTGAGGTAAACCGTCTACTTTCTTCCACCGGGGCTAACTGGTGCCTGTTTGTAAATTGCCGTGAGACGCCGGGATCAAATAGCGACTCCGAGCTTAGCGGTAACGGATGGGTCGATAAATGCAATAGCGGATTCTATGAGCTCATGCTAGAATTATCAATCACCCTGCGAGTGATCGTGATAGCATCTGAGTCATGTGGACTGAGGCAGCAAGTAAGTAACCTGGCCGTTCATCACTATCAACTCCAACTTGCGGAATCCAATCTGAGCCAGAGAATCAATACTGCAATGGAGTATCTCCACGAGGATAGTCCTGAGTCATCACTTTTGATTAGTCTTATTCTTATGCAAAGACCGAGGTTAATTGCCTCGATCTGGACTAGCGAAACATCCGACCAGCTATTATGTGATCGACTTGCACTTATTGAGAAGTACGTTGAAGATGATATCCTGCGACTTAAGCCCGGGGGTTCGATGTGGATTCATGTGCAACTGAGGACTGAACTGCGGAGGCATATAGACTTGTGTGTCGAAAAAGGGAGGATTGCAAGAGTCCACAAGCAGCTTGCAGAGTGGTACACGAGACTCTCACGGGCATCTCGGAGCCCATCTGGAGTTCTCGAAGGTGCATACCACCTTCTGAAAGCCTGTCGAACCGATGATGATTTAAGCGAAGACGAAAATATCGGCTTACTAAAACAGGCGGCGTCGCTCCTGATGAGGAATTCTTATCTCATTCAGACGCAAGGTGTTGCGATCGGTAACATGCGGAAACTTAATAGTTTGATTCGGCAGGCTGAAGACATATCCAATAGTTGTTCAAGTAGTGAGGTAACACATGCTGTTCAGCGTTTTAGAAGTGCCGCAATGGAGACTAAGAGGGCTTTGGCACGCGAGGGAGGCTATGATGTCATGGCTTTTAATAGCCAGTTTGTTCTGAGGCGGCTGTCCGATATGCCGCTTAAGTCGGTAGACAAACTAGAGCGGAAGTATAAGAAACAACGTGAAGCCGGAAAGATAAATCCGAGTTCATCTCACGCGACCGCACGCTGGTACAGGTGGTGTGGCATGCTACATATTGCTGCCCGCAGTTTCGATCCAGCCTTGAAGCAGATCAAAAGCGCGATAGAGATTGCCAAGCAAACAAATGACTGTCAACAGCTAGCGAGAGCATACGAGCTGGAGGCCGAGCTGTGGTTGCAGAAGCTAGGCGCCTTGGGGCGATTAGTACGACTAGGGTATCCGAGATATGCGCCCGAAGTTCATACTGCGCTAGAAGCGGCGGAGCAGGCGACCCTGAATGGAATTGCATCCGTCCATGACGCGTACACGCGGGCAAGTGAGGAAAGCTTAGACGTGTCGGCGGTTACCTTGACTCATGCTAGGTTACTTTTGCAAACGAGCATCGTAGCTGCTCAAGTTGTTCGGGATGACAGGCTGACCCCGCTTGGCTACCTCGAGGAAGCAGAGGGTCTGCTTGGTGAGGAGCTGGGTATCAAGACGCAGGCTGATTACGCAGTAGTTGAAATTCTTCGTGGTGAGGATGCGCTTACGCGCGCTTCTTCGACTGCGGTAACCCTTGGTCATGGTTCGCCCCTCGTACCGGTCGGTAGCTGGATTAAGTCGTTCTGGTCGGGTAGAGGAGACAAGCGGCTCTTTTCCCCTCCCGTCGAGGAAATCAATCGGCTGCGATCACTTTGCGCTGACGCTCAAAGACACCTTGATCGGGCTGCGCCGCTCTTGCAAGAGCGGCGGCGAAGCGTATTATGGTCTGGCGTATACCTAGAAAGAAGGATGCGGACGATGGCATTGAGCCTGTGGGCTGACCCGACGAAAGAACTAGCCGAGCTTCCATGGATAAGTCCGGGAGCAGCATTGCCGCTAGCTGATACCGAAATTGAGAGGTGTCTGATTATGGCGTCGAAGATTATTCGTATTGATGGTTACCGCTTTGCCACTATCCTGGAAGCATACATTGACGCGTACATTTTCCTGGAGAAGCGGATAAGCCAGACGACCGAGACGACCGAGTGGGCGTCTGATAGACTGGAACGAATGCGGCAAGTCGGAATGGACGCCCTAGATCAGCTGACTCGTATCCGACAGGATCGCAGCGAAGGTTTGGACTGCGAACACATGAGGAAATGGCTACCAAGTGAAGTTATTACAGCTTACGAGGAAGAAATTCGCACGCAAGCAATGAGGATTTTTCGGTTTCCTTGATAAATAGGTATCAACACATTCTATTTATCGAATCGTGAACGTCCCCTCGGCTGAGTGATCACCCATTTTGAGCTTGACTTTGTAGACACCTGGGCGGCAGTGGAAGGTGTTCATGAACATCTCTTCGCTTTGATCCGCGAGGCGGTGCCACTCATCCGGCTCCAGGTTCCAGGTGACTCGGTTGTAGCCCGGGGCGTTGCCACCGCCGAGTTTCTTCATCACCAAGCCCTTTTCATTTTCGATGGTGATCGAGACTTCATCGCCGGTGTATTCGGTGATCCAGTAGTCGATGCGAACGCCCGCGGGGGCATTCGGCGCGCGGAAGAGCTTGTGCGACCAGAGGCCGTTGTAGCCGAGCTTCCAGCGCGGTTTGACGTCTCGGATGGAGAAAAGGTGGAGAGCCTTGCCAAGGATCTCATCGGTGAGTTCGCCGAGCCAGTGGGCATCATCGAGCACGTAGACGCTGCGCCCGTGGGTGCCAAGGACGAGATCTCGGTCGCGCTTGTGCTGCTTGATGTCATAGACCGGTACGGTGGGAAGCGCCTTTCCATGCATCTTGACCCACGTTTCGCCCCGGTTCAGACTGAGGAAACAGGCCATTTCCGTGCCGCAATAGAGCAGATTCTCGTTCGCGTCGTCCTCCCGGATCACCATCACACTGCGGCCCTTCGGTAGATCTCCCGTGATCTCGCGCCATGATTTCCCGAAGTCATCGGTGACGAGGACGAGGGGATCCATGTCGTTGCTGCGGTGTCCGTCGATGCTTGCGTAGCATCGGCCTTCGGCGTGGGCACTGGCGTGGAGTCGGCTGACATAGCGACCATTCACCAGCGGTGGGGTCACGTTCGACCAAGATTTTCCGCCATCTTGGGTGACGTGGATCAAGCCGTCGTCGGATCCTGCCCAGAGCAGTCCCGCCTTCAGAGGAGATTCCGTGAGGCTGACCAGGGTGCAGTAGTATTCCGCTGCTGAACCTGCCGTGGCCATTTTGTCCGGGTTCTTGGTGGTGAGATCATCCGAGATTTGCTCCCATTTGTCGCCTTGCGCCTTCATGCGGAAGACGCACTGAGCGGCGTGGTAGATCGGGTGCGGGGCGTGGACGCTGACGAAGAACGGTGCGTTCCAGTTGTAGCGATACTTGGGCTGCCCCTCTCGGGCTTCTGGGATGAGCCAGCGCTTTTCTCCGGTGCGCAGGTTGACTCGGGTGAGATTTCCGCCTTGCCACTCGGCATAGACCACATCTGGATCTTCGGGGTCGAAGTCAGCGTGGAAACCATCACCCCAGTTGACGAACTGAACTTCCGAGTTCGTGAGTCCGGTGACGGGTGTCTTGGCGGCTTTGTCTTCGGGGGCCTCTCGGACCGGGTTCGAACTCGGCCAGAGCCAGGTTCCGTTGTCTTGGAGGCCGCCGATGATGCGGTACGGCTCACAGTTGTCGAGGGTGATGTTGTAGAACTGCCCGACAGCCATGGTGTTGAGGAAGTCCCAGTTTTCGCCCTTGTCGAAGGTTTGGTAGACCCCGCCGTCGGTTCCGACGATGATATGGGTTGGATCGGTGGGACTTACCAGGATGGCGTGGTGGTCGGCGTGGAGGATGTCTCCCCATCCGCCGTGGAAGGTGGCACCGCCATCGTTGCTGATTTCGGTTGTCCAGCCGAGCATGTAGATCCGCTGATCGTCTTGCGAGTCGAACTTGATTTTGCTGAAGTAGAACGCCCGCGGGGATCGGTGGGAGCATCGTCGCCACGTTTCTCCGCTATCATCGCTGCGGAAGACTCCGCCGCCGCGCATTCGATCGTCGCGGATCGAGTTCGCGCCTTCTTCGGTGGCTTCGACGACGGCGATGAGCTTGCTGGTGTCGCCGGGGAAGATATCGAGGCCAATTCGGCCGGTTTGCTTGGGGAGCCCTTTGCTGAGCTGCTTCCAGGTTTTGCCCCCGTCGGTGCTCTTGAAGATGCCTCCCTTGGGGCCGCCGCTGTGGAAGCTGTAGGGTGATCTCAGCCGGTCGTACATCGCGGCGAAGATCGTGTCGGGATTCTTCGGGTCGAGGCAGACGTCGCAGCAACCCGTGTTCTCATCCAGATGCAGAACCAACTCCCAGGTGACGCCGCCATCGGTGGTTTTGTAGACGCCGCGTTCTTTGTTTCGTCCCCAAAGACGACCGAGGCCGGCAACGTAGCAGGTGTCGGGATCGCTGGGGTGGACGGCCAGACGCGGGATGTCATGGGTTTCGGCGAGGCCGCAGTGCTTCCACGTTGCGCCGGAGTTGGTGCTTCGATAAACGCCGTTGCCCCAGCTGGAACTGTTCCGACCGTTGCCCTCGCCCGTGCCGACCCAAATGATCTTGCCTTTGCCCTTTTCGAGGCGATCGGGCTTCTTGGTGTCTTTGTCCCATCCGCTCCAGTCGGCGGGGGCATCGCAGACGGCGATACTGCCGATGGCGGCGGTTTCTTCTTTGTCGAAGATGGGGGAGAAGGTGGTGCCTCGGTTCTTGGTTTTCCAGACCCCACCCGTGGCATAGGCGAGATAAAACGTCTTGGTGTCGCCGGGAGCGAAAGCCATGTCGCTGATTCGTCCGCCCATGATGGCGGGGCCAACGGATCGCCAGGGAAGTCGCTTCAGATCAGATTCGGTGAGCTGCCTGCTCGATGAAGTTGAGGGTTCGGTGGAGTCAGCTTTCGCGCGTGACGGCTTCTTCGCGGCCATGGGTTCAGATTACCCATGCGGCACTCATCCAACGTCAAGTAGCCGGAGATATTTGCCCGTGACGGTCACGAAAAGCGGTATTCGGTGATGCTGGAATAGCGCTCGCCCGGGTTGAGGCGAGTGGAAGGGAAATCGGGTTGATTGGGGGAATCTGGGAAGTGCTGGGTTTCGAGGCAGATCCCTTGGTGGGGTTGGTAGATCGCTCCGCCTTTTCCGACCAGACCGGGCATGAGCGAATTGCCATCGTAATACTGGATGCCGGGCTCGGTGGTGTGGACTTGCATCGCGGTTCCTTCCGGGCTGGTCAGGGTTGCCGCGTGATGCAGGGCGCCTGGCTCTCCACCGAGAACCCAGGTGTGGTCATGCCCTCTGGTGAGTTGAAGTTGGCCATGGTTCGGCTCGATCGGCCATGAGAGGGTGCGCCCCTGGCGAAAATCGAAGCATGTGCCCTCGACAGGGGCGAGATCGCCGGTTGGGATCAGGGCGGCATCCACAGGGAGAAACCTCTCGGCGTGGAGGATCAGCTCGTGTCCGGCGGTCGTGCCTACACCATGTCCGGCGAGGTTGAAATAGCCGTGGTGGCAGAGGTTGACGTGGGTCGGCGCTGAGGTTTCGGCTTCGAATTCAAATCGGAGGGTGGTGTCCTCGATGAGGATCCGGCAGGTCGCGGTGAGTTCTCCCGGGTAGCCCTGATCTCCGTCTGGAGAGACGAGAGTGAACTCCAGCCCGCGTGGGAGAATCTTTGTGTTCCAGACACGTTTATCGAAACCATCGGGGCCGCCGTGGAGATGGCGCATGCTGGGGACGGCATCCGGGGTTTCAGCGAGGCGGTGAGTGACTCCATCCAGCTCGAACTTTGCCCCGGCGATGCGGTTCGCGACGCGGCCCACGGTGGCGCCGAAATAGGGCGAGCTTGCCTCGTACTCGGCAAGGGTATCGAAACCGAGGGCGACATCTAGCCAGTTGCCCGAAGGATCTCTCACCAAAAGTGATTGGACGATGCATCCGTAGTCGCTGACGTGAGCGATCAGGTGGGGGGACACGAGTTTGATGAGGTGAGCGGTTTCTCCTCGGCGAGTTGTGCCCCAGTTTCCCGTTGAAATCTCCACTCCCGATGTGCTCATCTGCATACCCACTGAAGGGTTCAGTGTAGCCAACGGGGGATCTCGGAGGGGTCGGATGGACAGGCTAGCCGCCACGCCGTTCGGATTCCAGGGCGACGATTGCTTGGTCGATCGCACTGAGGGCACTCTGGGCCAGCTTGGGCAAGTCCTTCGAGTCGCCGGTCAGGTCGATTGTCCGAAGTGTTTTGCGCTTGGAGTCTCGGTCATATCGCTGGATCACCAGGCGCAGCGTGACGGCAGAGCCTTCGGATTGGTAACTGCCGGCGACGCGGTAGACGTTGGGGTGTCGCTGGACGTCGGTCCAGAGTTTGTAGACCTTGCTCTCGGCAAAGGCCTTGCCGAACAACGGTTCGAGGCCGAGCGGGTCTTCTTCGTCCTGATCGAACGTGCCGAGAATCACGATGGGTTTCGGCGGCGGCAAGGCGAGGATTCCTCGATTCTCGGCATTGGTCACCCCGACATCGAAGGTCTGCCCGGTGGGAGATCGGCGAAGTTCGGGGCGTTGGACTCCTGCAATCGAGACCTCGTTCTTAAGAGATTCGACCCGTCCGGCGGCGTAGGCCAGCCAGACACTGACATCCAGAAACATTTCGCCGCTTGCCGTCTTACGCAGGCCGACATCGGAGGCGAGGTCAATGGCTTCGAGGAGGGAATAGGTGAGCATTCCGTAGCCGACGTGGCTGGACTCGTAGCTGAGTTGGTCGGCAGCAGCTCCGGCGAGAAGCCAGGTTCCGCTGGCGTCCTTGATGGATTCGTAGGCCCGGACATAGTCGCTGCTCACGCTCCGCTCGGCTTGGGTGGACGCACTGGCGCTGCCATCAATCACAGAGCTCGCGGCGGCTCCGCTGTGGCAGGTGTCGAGGATAATCACCTGCTTGGTTGCGGGGATGGCGGCGAGGGCTTTTTGGAGATCTTCGCCGCTGATGGTGGCGGTTCCGAGGATCGCGGGGGTGACGTCGCCGGGGTTGGCATCGGCGGTGAGGAAGAAGTAGCCGCTGCTCTCGCCGATCCGGCTGGTGCCATGTCCGGCAAAGAAGACAAAAATGATGTCGGAACTTGTTGCTTTCTTGGCGGTTTCTGCGAGCCAGCCGAGAATGGCTTCTCGGGTTGGTCGCGTTTCTCCCTCGGCAGTGGAGAGCAAATTGAGATGGACACGGTTCGGGAGGAGCTTGTTTCCGGTGAAGTTCAGAGCTTCCTTGAGTTTGGCGGCATCAGCGGGAGGGGCTTTGAGATCGCGCTTGTCTCCGACATAGTCTCCCACCCCGACGAAGAGTCCGTAGAGGTTCACCTCTGGAGTTTGGAGGTTGGCGGGGACGCCGAGATCGAGCACCTGTGGCCGGCTGACGAGATCGCCTTTCGCGTTGGTGGCGATGACTTCGATCTGGTTTCCTTGGCCTTCGGGGAGCTGGCTCGATGGCAGGAAAAATGCCTGGTAGTCGGCGAGGTTGACGTTAAAGAAGTCAGAGCCCTTCTTGGTCTCGATTTCCTTGCCGTTCAGAAGGACTCGGACTGTGCCGACTCCGCCCTCATCGCGAGGTTTCAGGGTGACGGAGATGCGATTTTGATTGACCTTACTCCGCTGAATTTCGATGTCGGGGTAGAGCCGGATGCTGTTCAGATCGGGGACGGATCGCTTCGGACTGGTGTCTTTGCCGAGGAGTTTGGCAAAGAGATTCGGCTCGTAGAAGACGGGCTTGAACTGCTGGACATCAATCGGTTCCAGGCCGCCTTCCCACTCCAGCACGTAGCTGGCACCGAAGACTTTGCTCGGATCGCTGGCATCATAGCGGCCGTCTTCGTCCATGACGAGCCAGGAGCCGTCGGTCATGGCGACGAAGGAACCGAGCCTGCGGAAGGTTGGGATGTTGTCGCCGCTGGGGCTGGGAAGGGGCTTCGTGGTGTCGTAGATCGACACCTGGTCGAGGCGGTCGTTGATGAGGAGTCGCGAGTCGTTTTCGCAGAAACTGACGGATTCGACCTGATCTCGGCTGGTGATCTTGGCGTGGAGCTTGCCCGTGCGAAGATTGATGAGGTTGACGCTCCGGTTGACCGGGATCGCCAGGATGTCGCTGGAGGGTGCGAAACTTGCCGACGATCCGTCGAGATCGGCGAGGCCAGTTTCTCGGTAGAGGATCTTGCCGGTGCTTGATTCGTAGCAGACAAGAGTTGAGTGCCCTCGCGCAACGAACTTTGTTCCGCCCTCGATGAACTGAAAATTGTCCGTGACGGATACATCGTCACCCGAGTAGTTTTTGGCGAGTTCTGCGGGCTTGCTCCAGACTTTTTCGAGCTTCGCAAGATCCCAGATCTCGATCCGACCTTCGACGGTGAATGCCATCTTGGAGCCGTCTGCGGAGAAGGCGAAGTTCCAAAGATTGTCGGCGACTTTGACGACCTTGGTCGGATCCTCAGCCGAGACGAGAATCACCCCGGCTTTTTCGCACCAGAGGAGCACCGTTTTGTTGTCCGGGGCAAGCTCGGCTTGCATCACCACATCGTCGGGGTTGTTGAAAACGGTGGATTTGTATTCGGGCACCGCCATATCAAAGATGTGAGCGGAGGTGCGGTCGAAGGCAACCAGGGTTTCTCCTGCGCCCCACGTGGCCCCTTCAAACTCATCCCAGAACCCCCAGATGTATTCCAGACTGGCGACATCCCAAACGGCAGTGATCTTGATTTCTTCGTCGGATCCCTCCGCTTGTCGATATCCGTAGGCCAGGGCGAGGCGGCCTCCTGGAGCGGCTTTCATCGCTGAGCCGAAGTAGGTGAAGGTGCGTCGCCCAGCGAGATCGGGCCGCTCTGGGTTGACGACGGTGTGGAAGACGTCGGTCGAGAAGCCCTCGCGGCGGCGGCTGAACTGGAAGTAGCCGCTGGCTCCGACCGGGGCAATGAAGGAGTAGGCGTCGACTTGGGAGAGAGTCTCGGTGGTGATGGAGCCATCGCTCACTTTGTGGCGGCGGATGCTGCCATCTTGGTAGCCGACCCAGAAGACTGATCCGTCGGGGCTGAACTCTCCGGCGGTCGGGCCGCTGTCGCCGCGCGTGTATGGGAACTCTTTGCCGGTGGAGACATCCCAGAGCTTGAGCTGCTCACCCTCGATGAAGGTGTCGTCAGCGTAGGTGCCGAGGACTCGACCATCTTGACTGACCCTGAGTTCGCGGATGGGGGAGCGGTAGCCCTCGAGTTTGCGGACTTCCTGGAGCGAGGATCGGTCGATCAAGGTCATCAGGCCTTTTTCGTCCGCGATCAGGATGAGGTCGCCTTTTTCGCCGACAAAGCTGGCCCCCATGAAGGATGTCGGGAGCCCTCGTTCGCCGACGATGTGCTTCCATTCACCCCGCTTTTGGCCGGATTCAATGTTCCAGAGGGAAGCGAGAGCCTTGGTTTGAGTGACGAGGAGATCTTTGCTGTCCGGGGAGAACCGAATCCAGATTCCTCCGCCGATTCCTTCGGCAAGTTTTCGCGAGGAGGTCGGGGTGCGGAGGTCAAGAAGGCCGATGGATGAACTGAGAGTTGCTGCGGCAAGGAGGTTTCCGTCGGGGGAGATCTCGAGGCTATTGATCGCACCCTCTGGTGCGAGGTCGAGGGTGGTCGCTTGAAGGGTCGAAGCGGCCTGCGTTGGGGCGGTCAGAACGCGCCCGCGGCTCGTGCCGACATAAATCCGACTGTGATCCGGCGTCAACCGGCAAACGGTGAAGGTCTCTTCGGCGCGCAGAGTGATGTTCGTCCAAACCGCGAGCTGTCGAGCAGTGCGTGCGTTGTAGAGGCGCACTC